>Ga0209083_1000031_pt1 | contig 217836 bp, 324 predicted proteins | sample AM7aDNAmetaG_FD_184132 | JGI IMG/M metagenome (GOLD analysis project Ga0209083, IMG submission 184132) | Freshwater microbial communities from Finland to study Microbial Dark Matter (Phase II) - AM7a DNA metaG (SPAdes) (version 3) | ecosystem: Environmental > Aquatic > Freshwater > Lake ...
TACCAGATGTTCCACTAGAACCGCTTGTGCCTGATGTGCCTGAACTACCAGATGTTCCACTAGAACCACTTGTTCCTGATGCGCCTGTGGCTCCTGAACTACCAGATGTTCCACTAGAACCGCTTGTGCCTGATGTGCCTGAACTACCAGATGCTCCACTAGAACCTGAACTGCCTGAACTACCAGATGTTCCACTAGAACCGCTTGTGCCTGATGTGCCTGAACTACCAGATGTTCCACTAGAACCGCTTGTACCTGATGTTCCACTAGATCCAGATGTTCCACTAGAACCACTTGTTCCTGATGCGCCTGAACTACCAGATGTTCCACTAGAACCGCTTGTGCCTGATGTGCCTGAACTACCAGATGTTCCACTAGAACCACTTGTTCCTGATGCGCCTGTGGCTCCTGAACTACCAGACGTACCACTAGAACCTGAACTGCCTGAACTACCAGACGTACCACTAGAACCTGAACTGCCTGAACTACCAGATGTTCCACTAGAACCGCTTGTGCCGCTTGTTCCGCTAGAACCACTTGTGCCGCTTGTTCCGCTAGAACCACTTGTGCCTGAACTGCCTGATGATCCGCTTGTGCCCGAACTACCAGATGTTCCACTAGAGCCAGACGTTCCACTAGAACCTGAACTGCCTGATGATCCGCTTGTGCCCGAACTGCCTGATGATCCGCTTGTGCCCGAACTACCAGATGTTCCACTAGAGCCAGACGTTCCACTAGAACCTGAACTGCCCGATGTACCACTAGACCCACTAGAGCCAGACGTGCCACTAGAACCAGATGTACCACTAGAACCAGAAGTGCCTGAACTACCAGATGTACCAGATGTACCACTAGAACCAGATGTTCCGCTTGTTCCACTAGAGCCAGATGTTCCTGAACTGCCACTTGTACCTGATGTTCCACTAGATCCAGATGTTCCTGAACTGCCGGACGTTCCGCTTGTACCAGAACTACCACTTGTTCCGCTTGTACCAGAACTGCCGCTTGTTCCACTAGAACCACTTGTGCCTGAACTACCAGAGGTTCCGCTTGTGCCACTAGACCCCGAAGTGCCTGAACTACCTGATGTTCCTGAACTACCTGAACTACCTGATGTTCCGCTTGTGCCACTAGACCCCGAAGTGCCTGAACTGCCAGATGTTCCTGAACTGCCAGATGTACCACTTGTGCCTGAACTGCCGGACGTTCCACTAGAACCTGATGTTCCTGAACTGCCGCTCGTTCCACTAGAACCTGATGTGCCACTAGACCCTGATGTTCCTCTTGTTCCACTAGAGCCGGATGTTCCAGAACTACCTGATGTTCCTGATGTTACACCAAAAAAACTAACACCGCTTGTACCTGAACTACCAGATGATCCTGAGCTACCAGATGTACCTGTTCTACCACTAGAACCTGATGTTCCACTAGAGCCTGATGTGCCTGAACTGCCAGATGTTCCCCTTGTTCCACTAGAACCAGAACTACCAGAACTACCAGAACTACCAGATGTTCCTGTTGTGCCCGATGTTCCACTTGAACCTGAACTACCAGAACTACCAGAACTACCAGAACTACCCGATGTTCCTGTTGTGCCCGATGTTCCGCTAGAACCTGAACTGCCTGATGTTCCCGTTGTGCCAGATGTTCCGCTTGAACCTGAACTGCCTGATGATCCACTAGAACCGCTAGAACCTGAACTGCCTGATGTACCAGAACTACCGCGTGTGCCTGATGTTCCACTTGAACCTGAACTACCTGATGTACCAGATGAACCAGATGTTCCGCTAGAACCACTAGACCCTGATGATCCACTTCTGCCTGAACTACCAGACGTTCCTCTTGTACCTGATGTTCCAGACGAGCCGTCAACACCAGATGTGCCTGATGTTCCAGACGAGCCGTCAACACCAGATGTGCCTGATGTTCCATCTATACCAGATGTACCCGAACTACCTGACGAACCGCTAGACCCCGATGTTCCTCTTGTTCCACTAGAACCGCTTGTACCTGAACTACCAGCTGTTCCGCTAGAACCGCTTGTACCTGAGCTACCGCTAGATCCACTTGAACCACTAGAACCGGATGTTCCGCTTCTGCCTGAACTGCCTGATGTTCCGCTAGTACCTCTTGTTCCACTAGACCCACTTGTTCCACTAGACCCATCTATACCAGATGTTCCGCTTGAACCACTAGATCCCGATGTTCCTCTTGTTCCACTAGAACCACTAGAACCACTAGAACCAGATGTTCCCGAAAATCCAGATGTTCCATCTATACCTGATGTGCCTGAACTACCGTCTATACCTGATGTGCCAGAACTACCAGACGAACCACTAGATCCACTAGACCCTGATGTTCCTCTTGTTCCTGAACTACCAGAACTACCAGAAGATCCACTAGAACCTGAGCTGCCTGAACTACCAGAAATGCCGCTTGTGCCCGATGTTCCGCTTGTGCCTGAACTACCAGAAGATCCGCTTGTGCCTGAACCACCGCTTGTTCCACTTGTTCCGCTTCTAAAAATATCAACATCATGATATGTTATATCATTTACAACAATATCAAACATTTCACCGTTATAATCATCTGTATCTACATAAAATGAAAAAAGACCTTCACCATCAGATGTTATTTGCGGTGCCGTTTCAATTGCTGTAACGGATGTAGCCGTCAAATAAATTTTCGCTGGTGTCAATGTCCCAGCAACATATATGTAAACATCTACATTAGGAACAACATTACCATATGTTTCTCTTGTACGTCCTATAAAAATCTTTCTCATTATATTCCCTCAGTTTGAATAATGAATATATCAGCGACACAATAGGTTTCCATAAAATCTAAAAGAATAACATTCAATAATACAGGTATATCTGTCCCTTTTATTTCAAAATCTATATCTATTGACGAGTTTGCAAAATCAATTCCTTTTTTTATTTCAAACGCCAAATCAAAAGACGAATTTATTACTTCAATGTCCGTTTTGACTATTTCAAAATTTAACTCCGGCGAATCATCAACAATTTCAATTCTATGTGATTGTTCCATTAAGATAGCTCTTCAATATTTAATATAGTTTTATGTTTATATATCAAACTATTTTTTGTCAATGTCCATATGATAAAATAAATCCCTTTCGTGTCGGTTACGGTCGTTGGCACCGTTATTTTTACAACATTACCCACAACCATTGCCGTTGCTTCTGCCATAACTGTATCACCAGAACTATTTTCTATGTGACATGTTGCTGTGTCTATATTGAAATCTTCTTCTTCCATATCTCTGACAGTAACTTCTACTGTCCTATATTCGTTTTCGTAAAATTTCATATATGTGTTTGACATTATAAACTCCTAAAAAATTACCTTGATGTTCTATATTTATACAAATACTTACTTAAACTTTTTGCAAATATGTTTTTATGTGCGTGTGGATTTCTCTCTTTCATTCTGTCTGTCAAAATTGCCAATTGTTTCATTGCTGACATAGAATAATCTCTCGTCCATGTGGAAATTACTTCGTCAACTACCTTGTCCATTGGTATCTCACGACCATATTTTATAAGGTTTTGTTTCAGAATATATCGTCTAATAGCAACTTTCATAAATGGCCATGTGCTACTAACTTTGTTCCATGTTAGTCTTACATTCCCGTTATTCCGTTGAAGCAATGGCAACCACATATTGACAAATTTCTTTCTATAGTTTCTAGGTATATACGAAAGATTAATACACTGGGCGTATGAGTGAACATGACCTGTGTTTGGATGTGTGCCATGAACATAATTTAACATAACAACTGTTGGAATCGGATCATTTTTATATGATTTGTAATAGAACGAATAAAAATGTCCTGACCTGAGCCAAAGCATTCCTTCCCTAACTTTAAGACTTGCTGTTAACATACCATATCACCAATCCTTTTATTGATAAAATCATCAATCATTGTAAAGTCTTTATTTTTAATCCAATTATGATGATCAATAACCAATAGATCTATATTTAATTCCTTACATTTTTCTTTTTTAATATTATCTTTATACTCCACATATTCTCCTTCATGCCAGTGGATAGCATTATATTCAATTGCCTTGTTTATTTCTGGTAATAATATATCAAGTTCTAAAAATCTACCACTTTTAGGATTAATAACGGTTGACCTATCACCTGATATTACTTCATAATTATATTTATCCTTTATGTAATTACAAATTTCGACCTCTGGTTTAGATTTTTGAATTGACAATGCACATATCGGACATCGTTGGCCTTGTTGAAAACTATTATATCTCATTGTAAATTGATGTTTTTTAGGGCACATTAATCGTATATCATTGAACGCCCCTATATATTCTGATGATAATAATGAATATCCCTCTTGTTCAATAAATTCTTTTATATCATCATATGGTGTTCTTCTTTTTTCTCTTGCACATGTTGGACATCTTTGACCTTGATGAAACGCCGAATACCTCATTTTAAATATATGTTCATTTGGACATTTAATTTTTAATTTATCTATCGCTTTATTGTATGTATCACTCAATAACACATATCCGGCATCCTCTATATATTTTTGTATAACATCATATGAAGTCGAATTACTATTGGCTATTTTAGTATTTTTACATTCTGGATGATTACATCTCGTTCCTTTCAAAAAATTATAAAACATCGGATAAAAAGTATGACCTTTTGGGCACATTACTATCAATGGCCTCACTGATGTTTTATATTCTGTACTCAATAATTTATAACCTTCAACACTGTTAATTGTATCCCCAACATGTTTATAAGTTAATTTTTTACACATATTTTACCCCTTTCCATCTTTGAATAAATCCTTTTCAGTTAAAATACGAAATGTTATACCATATTTCCTACAGAATATTTCTGCTGCTTTCCATTTGGCTATGTTGGTTTGCCATGTGCAAAATTCATACATAACCGTTTTATCTTTTTTATTGCCGTGTTGTGTTGGAACTACAGTTTCTTTATATGGTTTTATTTCAATAATATAATTTTGGATTCTTCCGTTTGTATCCTTTACACTCATTGCAAAATCTGGAAAATATCTTCTGTTTTTCTTTTTGATTGGGTCATAGTATGGTATTTGTAATGATTCAGATGACCATTTTATTATGTTTGGATTTGAATCACACCACTTACAAAAATTGGTTTCCCAACTTGATCTACATACAGGCAATTCTTTACCAAAATATTTTTCTTCGTTTATCGGCGTATATCGGGCATGTTTAGTAGGATTGAATGTGCTTGAATGATATCCCATGTTTTATCCTATTTTTTTAATGTGTCTTCCATTTTTAGTAGTGCATCGTAATATTTTGGAAATTCGTTCAAATGTGCCAAAGCAATTTTAGCTGTCATAATTGGGTCATCATCTGTAATATTTGTTTCCGGTGACTTTGTGCCGTGTTCAAGTTCAATATTTAATCCAATTTTAAATTGTTCTACATCAAATTTATCAAATTTGATGTTCAATTTTTTACCTATCTCAACAGCATCGTTGGTTGAAAAGGATTTCTTTTTTTCTTCGTTTATAAATGAATTGAATTTCATTATATAATTCCTCCGGCACCAACGGCTCTTTCTTTACTATATTCATCTGGGCTAGTTTTTTTCCAATCAAGCCATCCTTTGATGTATTTGCCTGATACTAATAACAACCAAAAAGCCGCATAAAATGCTATTGCTTTACCGCTATATTCGGTTCCTTTTAGCATTTTATCAAATTCAAGCCAGACTTGAAGTGCTGGATAAAACGCCAATGTTGGAAACATTTCTGTTTTTAACAAGTCCCACCAATGCTTTGCATCCTCGTTTATTGCTACAGATTCTTGTTTGTTTTTTGATTTGTAGTATCTCATGTTTGTTGGTATGCCCAATTCTTGCTCTAAATCGAAAAGTTCTTCTTCTCTCGCTGTCTTTTTCAAATCTTTTACATCAATATTAAGTTTTTTTGATAACGCTAACAGTTTATCTGGATCAACACATGATAGAATTTCTTTGAATGACATTTCACATTCTTTTTCAAATTGGGTGTATGTCATTTTTGATATTTCCTTTTTAATCTTACCAAATGCTGTTAAAATCCACGTTGGTAGTGACATTTCATTTACCATATATTTTTGTAATCTCATTAGTTTATCCTCTCTGTATCTCCGTTTTTCTTTACATGATACGCTTCAAATGTTATAATCTTATCATCTGATATATTTTCAGGTATATCATATGTTTTTCTTATTTTATCAATAATATCTTTTGGCACATCATCTCTAATAGATAAAAATGCTTGGCAATTTTCTAAAAAATCATCATATATTCTTGTTCTACGATATACACCACTTTCCAGATATTCTATAATTATTCTTTTTTTGGCGTCTGGTATGCGCTCGCTAGGTGTTTTTTTGCTTCCTGCTCGAACAATATATGTCTTATCTATTGGAAATCCTTGTTTTCTAAATGTATTCAAAAATTTTTCTTTATCGTTCATATCTTCTCTGGCTGTAAGAAGAATAATTTTCGATCCTTTTACGCTCGATTTTTCTATTATTGTACTTATTTTATCTAACATTTTTTTGATAGGTTTGGACGTTTCATAAAAAAGTTTACCACTGAAAAATTCATCAAAACAAAGAGTTTCCCCTTCTTTTAGTTTATAAGCGTTATATTCTGCATTAGTCAAGGATCTTATAAGTTTGTTATCTTTCACTACACCTATTGTAGCATGTGTATAGAATAATGTTTCATCAATATCAACAAAGGTTATCCCAAGACCGTCATCATTTTGTTCATTTATGAATTTTTTCAATCTCATTATTTTACGCTCCGTATTGTGCCGCCATCTTGAACATGCCAAGATTCAAATTGAATTACATCTTCATCAGGAACGGTTTCATCAAGATCATATGTTTTTCTGATTTTTGTTATAATTTCTTTTGGAAGGGAATTGCCTAATGATAAAAATTCTTTACATACGGTTAAGAAATCATCGAACACTCTTGTTCTTCTATATAGGCCGGTGTTCAAATACGATAAGATTATTTCTTTTTTTGCTTGCCAAACAGTAACATTACCTGTTTGTTTATTTCCGGCTCTTTCAACGTATGCTTGGTCTATTGGGATGCCTTCTTGTCTAAATTTTTCAAGAAACAATTCTTTATTATCTAAGTCACGTCTTGCTGTTAAAATTATTACTTTCGATCCTTTGACCTCTGTATGCTTGATAATTCTGGCCGCCCTTTTTACCATTTTTTCTATTGGTTTAGATGTTTCATAAAATAATTTTGAACTTCTAAATTCTTCAAAGTCAAAGGATTCGCCGTCTTTAATTTTATAAGCATTAAATTCGCTGTTTGATAATGCTCTTATTACTTTTCCATCTTTGATGACATTTATTTTAGCAAAGGTGTTGAATAATGTTTCGTCAAGATCAATAAAGGTGATTCCAAGACCGATATTCTCTTTTTCCGATAGATATTGATTAAGACGCATTAATATTTTTCTCCATAATAAACGATGTTGTTTGGTATTATTTATATAAATAGTTCTAAAGAAATTATACATGAGGTTATAAAAATGCGTTTAAATTCATATTTGGATGAAAGTCAGAGTGTTTACGGGCCTGGCATAACATTCATGGATATTGATGACACAATTCTTAAAACATACGCCAGAGTTCAGATAAAAAAAGATGGCAAAACACTCCAACGATTACGAAATCATGAATACTTGACATATACGCCAAAAGAAGGCGAGGTTGCTGATTTTTCAGAATACTCTGATGCTGATGTATTTTACAAAACATCTGAACCTGTTGATCCCGTAATAAAAAGAATTCAAAAAATGTTTGTAAAATTAAAAGAACGTGGTTCTCGTATAGTAATAGTGTCTGGTAGAGAAGATGCTAATGATAAAAATAGATTTTTAGAAACATTCCGAAAATTTGGTGTTCCTATTGATGACATATATGTAGAAAGAGTTGGCAATGATCCGGCAGCGGTAAAAGACCTTCCTCATGCAAAAAAGAATGTTATACTAAAATATCTTAGTTCCGGTTTATATAGAAGGGCTCGTTTAGTAGATGACAGCACGGCAAATTGTGAAGTGTTTTTAGAATTAGAAGATGATTTGCCTGATAGTGTTTTAAATAAAATTAGAGATAAATATAATGTGCCTGATGGTGAGACACCAATAAAATTTTATGCACTAAAAGTATTGAAAAACGGGTCATTACAACAAATTGAACGAAATAACTAGAATGTTATAACAGGAATATAAAAGATGAGATTAAAAAACTTCCTAAAAGAACAAGATGGTGGTGCAACACCAGGCGGCGAAGGATTCGTTGATGCTGGTACAGGAACAACAACCAAAAACATTGAGCCTTTTATTAGTAAAATAGGTACTGCCCCAGTTAGTCGATTCAAAAAGAAGAAAAAGAAACGTATATTCTATAATGAATCCAAAGATAATTTTATTATGGATATATATGACGTTTTATCTAATAATACATTGAACGAATCCCTTGTTCCTGATTTTATATTCAATAATATCAAGTCCGTTGGTGATAAAATAGGGTTCAAAATAAAAAGATCCGATACTTTATTCAATTATATTGGTTACGCTGAACGAGAAATAGTTGAATTGTTCAATCTTGTTTGTTTATATATTATTGCCGGCCCTACGGATAAATCATCTTTGAAATCGGAGATTAAAAAATCGGTATCGGGTATAAACAGAAAAAGATTAGTTGCCTTTTTCATTCAAGCAGACAAATTAACACTTGGCCTTGTTGCATTTGTTGGAAAAATTATTCAGAATATTACAGGGGTTGAAATAACATCATATAATAAATGGGTTAGTAATATAGAATATATTATTGTCCATTTAGATGATGTAAAAAGTGTGTTAGATACAATGAATCCAACACCAGAAGAAATATCGGCCTTTGATAATCTTTATAATTTGATATTGAAAACGAAAAAAGAAGTTGAGGATATAAAAAAGTAGGAGAAATATGATACTGGGTTATATTAAAAAATTGTGGAATGGCAGGTCGGTTGTTATTGATAAACCGGATGTTGGTTATGTTCAAGTTGAATATACATGTGATGAAACAACATGTGTCAATAAAAAGAAAATTCATACATCAAGATATAGTTCTATGGTTGATATGAATAAATGGAATAATATAAATCATCAAATGTGTCGTTCTTGTAGAACACGTAAATCTGAGAAATACGTGAAAAATGCATTGATAACATATGATTTAATTGTTGATAATCTTAAACGTGAAAAATATATAATTATTACAACCAAAAAAGAATTTGAAAACTCATTGAGGCCATCAGCAACACAATTGAATGTAATATGCTCTAATGGTCATAAACATAATATATCATGGAATAATTGGAAAAATAAAAATCGTAGATGTGGTCAGTGTGAAAAAGAAAAACGATATAACAATGCTGTCAAATATAAAGAAGGATATATTGAATATAGATTCCTTGTAGATCAAGAAACAAGAAAAACATACAAGGCATATAAACAAATAATAGATCCTAATAATATAGGTAGAAGTTATAAATATCACTTAGACCACAAATATTCGATATATCAGGGGTTTATTGATAATATTGATCCCAAAATAATAGGATCTATACATAATCTACAAATGTTATCTTTTGATACAAATATATCAAAAGGGTCTGATTGTTCAATAACAAAGGAGAAATTAATTGATGAATGTCTTGGAAAAAATTGAATACATAGAAAAATGTAAAAGAATAGATGAAAGCGGTATCCGAAACATGAAAGAATTGGCCAGGACACACAAAACGGCGGAAATCTATTTTCATCAAGATTTGGATGGCGTGGCTTCAGGAATCAGTATTAAAAATTATCTTGAACGATATGGTATCAAAACAGTAGATACACATGTTATTCAGTATGGCGAACGTGAATACGCTGTACCCAAACCACAAGACAAAACCCTTCATGTTCTTGTAGATTTTGCCCACTCTAAAATAATTATGCAAATTCATACCGACCATCACGATGGGCAGGTAGGTGTTTCAAAGAACACATCAACATCGTTTGTTCATACGCCATCTAATGCTGCCTATCTTTCTGCCATCCTCAGCCCATCAGATGCTTTCCCACAGGAAGATTTGAATCTTATCTCAATGGTAGATAGTGCTGATTTTGCCAAAAATGATATAACACCTGATGATGTTATGAGAGCCGCTTTTCAAGTAAACAAGAATATTGATGTTGCTAGAAATAGAACCTTTATGGGCCTTGTTGCTAATAAACTTATTCTTGCCTATAAAAATAAACCTCAATTTATGGAAAAATTAGTAATGATGGCGGCACCGTCATTGGTCAGTATGTACAATACAACCAAATATTTAGCAAAGAAAGAAGGATATAGGGCGCCAGAAGAATTACAGGCGGCTATGGATAATTATGTTGGTATTCAAAAAGGAAAAATTAGAAATTCTAATAAAACATCGGATGTCAAAACACTGAAAACGGGAGATTCGATAGAATTTGGCCCAGTTGTTGTTCAATATGGTTCAAGTGCTCTAATGAGTCCTAAAGTATTATATGATAGATACACCGTATTCAAAAATCATCCTGATTCTGTATTTTTAGTTATGATGTGGCCGTTAGGTCTATTACAGGTTACAAAAAATCCGTTCAAGAAAAATTCGCCAGAAGTTGCAGACCTTCATCTTGGTCAATTAGCACAAGGGGTGTTGGAAAAATCTAAATCAAAATTACAACAAATAGAAGTTTCATTAGAATATATCAAGAGAACCTTTGAAAAGAAGGCCGATGCTGATTCGTTGGGATTTACTTTCAATGATTTCTTGGCTCTTTTTGAGAAATATGCGAAGGGGATTGAAGGAAAAGATTCATGGAAGGCCCTTATTGCTGATATAACTAATAAACATTATGATGATTTATCATTCAAACAGAAGGGTATATTGAAAAAAGTTAGTGTAACTGCTTGGGATGTTATTCAAGCACAAAGTGGTGGTCATAAAAATATTACAAATATTAGTGGAATAAACTTTATTGGTAAAGGATATGTTGATATAATGAAAGGATTTGCTATGGATGTTGTTGATATATTGTCTAAAATGGATGTATAATCCTATTTGACAATGTACATCAAGCCATATATATCCGGCTGCCCTGTTGCTAATGCATATTTTACCACATAAAAAACCAATAGTAAACTAGGAGAAATAAAATGATAGACGAAAAGATTGAAAAGTATTTGAATGAAAAGGCAAAGGGTGGCGGTGGATTTCTTGATAGAGATAAATTATCATCACAATCAAAACAAGCACTCAAAAATCTTGAAGCTGCTTTGAAAAGAGGCGATGATGTTTCTAAATTTCTTGAACGACTGTTGATTGTTGTATATAGTGATGGATATTCGGACGGTTCTGACAATAAATAAGTATAATAGGATATAATAATGGGCAGACTTAGAAATTTTTTATCAAACACTAAACTATTGGATTTTCCAGGCTTTAGGCAAACATATAAATGGAATTGTGGCACGACTTCACTCAATATGGTATTAGCATATTATGGTAATGATATCAATGAAGTAGAACTGATAAAAACATCAGAAGCAAATAAAGAAATCGGAACACCAATAGAAGGACTCAAAAAAGCAGCCAAAGGACATGGCTTGAAATTCAAAGAAGATTATAACATGACCACTGACGACCTTAGAAAGAACGTTGATGCCGGCCATCCAACTTTGATTATGATTCAGGCATGGTCTAAACTTGACAATCCCGATTGGAAAAATGAATGGGATCAAGGACATTATACCGTTTGTATAGGATATGATGAGAAAAAACTTATTTTTGCTGACCCAATATCAATAACCAGAGTATTTTTGAGTGATAGTGGACTAAATTCAAGATGGCATGGTTTTGGTGATGATGGTAAAAAGATTGGAAAATGGGGATTAACTTTTACTAATACACCTAAATATGATAAGAATGATATAGAGGAAATGGGGTAAAAAATGATAACTTTTGACGATTTTGTAAATGAAGCCATAGATGATGATATTCGTGTTGTTGTTATAACAAGTCGTAAAAAATCTGGCGGATATTTCAAAACTTCTGGTAAAATAAAGAAAATATGTGATGATATGGGCATAAAAAATTATATTGCCTATGCTGAAGAAGTGTTTCTTGATAAAGATGATGAAGGCAAACTTCGATTACATAACACAGATGATAAAAAAGGATTTAGAATTAGTAAAAACAATACAGTCGCTATCATAAGAAATAGTGTTACAAAAGGCCAAGCCAGTCTTGATTTTGTATCACAACTGGAACGATATGGTATTTTTTGTGTAAATTCACGTCAAAACATAGAAGAATGTTACGATAAGTATCGCACATATTTGAAGATGTCTGACGCTAAAATTTCTACGCCTAAGACGGCACTTATAACAAGCGAACACGGTATTGAAGCCGGATTCAAAAAAGTTGGCGGAAAATTCCCTTGTATTATCAAAACACTTACAGGTGAACAGGGGGTTGGTGTATTTCTTGTTGATTCCGTAGAAGGCATGAAATCAACATTACAAACCATTTGGAAGCTAAAAGAAGGAACAGAGGTTATAATTCAAGAATTTTTAAAAGCCGAATATGATATGAGAATACATATACTTGGAGGCAAGTATATTGCTGGAATGAAACGATTCAAAATCAAAAAGGATTTTAGGTCTAATTATTCATTGGGCGGATCAGTAGGGGAACTAAAGATAACAGAGGATGTAGAAAATTTAGCAATCTTAGCTGCTAAATGTGTTGGTTCTGTATGGGCAGGCGTTGACATACTCAAAACTAAAGACGGAAAATTATATGTTCTTGAAATCAATGCTTCGCCGGGTACGGATGGCATAGAAAAGGCCAGCGGAATTCCTGTAACAAAGAAAGTAATAAAATATATAACAGACAGAGAAAACTGGTTTAGAACACCAACCGAATGTGGCTATATTGAAAATATTACAATTGAAGCCATGGGCGACATGAAAGCAAAAATGGATACGGGTAATGGATCATATTGTGTTATTCATTCTGATAAATGGGAAATCAAAAAAGATGGATATGTAACATGGACACATTTAGGTAAAGAATTTGAACATAAGTTAGATGGAATGAAGAATGTTAGAACGATGGGCAAAATGGAAGAACGTCCATCTGTATTATTGAACGTAATCTTCAATGGCGATACATATAAAGATGTAAAGTTTACAATTAGTAACAGAGAAAATATGAGCACGCCTATTTTATTGAACAGATCATTTATCAAACAGGCAAATTTAGTAATAAATCCGGCTAAACGATATGCTCTTTCGTTGGGTGGGCCAAAAAAAGGCGATAAGAAAGAAGATATAAAAGAAAGCTCTGGAATCAGAGGATGGTTATTATAGGAGAAAACGATGAATGTTAATGAAAAAATTGATAAATATTTGAAAGAAGAATTGGAAGTTGATGATGATACATATACATTTGATATTGGTGGTTTCGATAAAGATGTAACACCGGATGATGAACGAATATTCAAATCTATAAATTATGATACAGGTAATGTTGTGGTACATGTGCATTTATATCAAGGTTGATGCCAGATTACGAGGAATTTACTTATTGTAAAAACTCTGCTGTATTAAGTCTTGTTAATAATGTAGGAAAAAACACAAATATGAAACCAATTAAAAAGATAGCAACAAAATGTTGGTTTAGTTGTAAAAATTGGAAAGAACATAATGATATGTATAGTCAGGGAGGATAGATAATGAGAACAGAGGAAATAGTTGATAAATATTTGAAAGAAGATGCTGGTGATCCTGTGTTCTTTGGTTTGAATGAGTTTGATAAAAATCAAGCCAGAAAAGTCAATTATGAAAGCGCGAAGTGTTGTAGTAATTGTAAATCTCATTTTGGATCTGCCAGTGGTATTGCATGTAATTCTTTGGCCATGAAAAAATATATAATGTCGTTTCTTGCTGAAGATGTATATGAATCATTTGTTACTAAACCAGATATGATTTGTAAATTTCATTCAAATAAATAAAAAGTAAAATATTAAGGAAGGTTATTATAATGACCAGATGGAATGGGTATTTAATAGAACAAGGTAAAGCAAAGCCCGATAAAAAGAAAGAAGATGAATCACCAAAACCACCAAAAGATTTGGACGGTTCTGGTATTCCTATCAATGATAAAGGTGAACGCGACCATACAGGCACAGGGGTAAATCCAGAAGATGCGTGGAAAACACCTGAACAACGAGAACAAGATCAGGCAAATGCCCAAATAAGCCAAAAAGATCAAGAAGAACAAAAGATACAAGCTGAAATGGATAAACTTCAAGCTAGACATGATTTGATTCGTACAAAATTAGGCAGAATTTTAGCAACACCCAAAGAAATTGAAGAATTGGACGATGAACGCGATGAACAAGAAAAATTAGATGCTAAAAAAGATCAACTTAAAAAAGAAAAAGATAGTAAGGAAGTTAGTAAACTTGAAGAAGCCTTGACTAATGTAAAAAAAAAGACACCACAAAAGCCGGTAAAAAAAGGAACAGCGCAAACACCTGTAAAAAAAGGAACAACAAAATCTAGTGCTCGTGATGTTCTTATAGCCAAACTTCAAAAACAAGGATATGAGGCTAAGGCTAGGGGGGTATGGGCAACACCGTCAGGCAAAAGAGGTAGAATAACAGATGATGATCGATGGGAAGATATACAAGATGATGAAAAAAAATCAAAGACATCTGGAGGAAAAGAAACTAAAAAGGGGCAAGGGGCACAGATGACGCAAGGAACAAAAGCATCTGGATCTGTAAAAGGGGCAAAAGCATCTGTTCCTATGTCACAAGTAACGGCGAAAAAAATTGCTGCGAAAGAAATGGAAAAAGTATGGGATGAAGAAAAAAAAGAAAAAGAAAAAAAAGAAATGAAAACATTGAAGGGCGATGAAAACAACAAAACAGGATCAAAACCAAAAAAAGGGCAGCCACCAAAAGAACCACATGTTACAGTTCAAAATGAAAAAGATTTTAAAAAAATTAGAGGAAAAATATCAAAAGAAAAATTAGAAATAAATAGTAAAAATTTTCCACCACCAAAAAATGGATGGGCAAGTAAATTGCGAGTAGAAGAAACGGTTGTTTTTAACGCATCAACAGGAGAAACAACGTATCATTATCATAATAAAACATTAGAAAAGGTTTCTGAATTTACATCACAAGAGTTTAAAGAAGGACTTGGAAATGATACTAAAAAGTCTAAATTTTATGATAAAAAACTTGATGGGACGCAAGTCTTTGTAGATAAAGAAAATAGATGGGAAATGCCAGATGAAATATTGAAAAACGCGAATGTGCCCAAAAAAGTTTTGGATACATTTACGGCAATGATGAATGCAAGAATGATTACAGGTAAAGCGCCAGGATTGTCGTTTATAATGAATGGAGAATCTGGCGGTGCTGGCACTATAAATTCACAAGCTGGCGAACTTATGACACAAATATTTACAGGATTGAATGACGATAAATCAGAAAAATTATATAACCATATAGTAAATCATTTAGAAAATTTGAAAATAAATGACGCAGAATCAACATCTAAATATGGTCATGTTGTCAAAATAGAATGGGTTCATGCGGCATTAAATAATAAACGATCTATTTATAATCAAATAAAAAGTGTATGCCCGTCAGCCAAACCAAATGAATCAATAAAAAGCTTATTTTGGGATAATTCTTCACAAGCAAAAGGGGCCGGATTTAATAATTCAGAAGAAAACAAAGAAACATCAACTGATATATATGTAAAGATTCGTTGTAAAAACGAAGATTTGTTGGAAGAATGTTCGTTGAAGAAAGGCCTCAACGCAATGTTTAATAACGGATCAACCGGCGATTTAGTTAAAGGCGTCAAAGGCATTGAAGGAACCGATGCCGATAGTTATGTTCATGCTGACCAGCAAAAAAGGCAACTGTTTGACTATTATAATAAGAAAAAACAAGATAGAATTAATGATCTTATGCGTAGTGATAGTATCAAAAAGAGTAAAGAAGGAAAAGAATTGTTGTCATTGCTAAAAGAAAAAAGGATGACACTTGAAACAGCAATGAATGAAAAGGCTTCTGGCGATACACGAACAAAAAAGAATATAATGAATACGTCATTAGCTGTATTGATGGCTCATGGAACTAATGAAGAAAAAAAATCAGCAAAAAAATTATATGATAAATTGACAGAAGATGACAAAAAGCTTGATGCTGGTATTTATAGAGCAATAAAAGTTAATCCAGAATTGAGAGAAAAGGTTTTAAATATGGTAAGAGATAAATTACCATTAGCTGGTGCATTTGTAAATAAAGAATTTATGTCAATTGGCGACAATACAATAAATAAAGACGTGTTGGCAACGATTTTTGGTGTTGATAAATGGTCAGATGTATTAGATAGTATAGAGATTGAAGAAAATAAAAATGGATTTAGTGTTGTATATAAAGCAAAAAATAAAAAAGGTAAAACATTTGATATCGCTGATATAGTGAGTAGACCTGATGGCAATCATATTGGCGGGCATCACAAATTTGAAGTAAAAATGAACACTTCTTTTGGTAAAGAAGTAGTAGCTGCAAATAAAAAACATTATCCAAATAGCCTTTCATGGGCGCCAGAAAGAACACAACAATTGGAAAATGAAAAAAGAGCAAACGGAGTAAAACAAAAAATAGAAATGGGGGATAATGTCAATATTTTTATGCAAAACAGAAAAACATTATATGAAACAATCAATAGAGAACCAGATGATCTTACAATTTCAAATGAAGATGATTATGAAACGGACGAAGATATTGAATGGCAAGAACATATGGATAATTTAGCAAATAATATAAAAATGGATGATGACCAACAAATTACATATAATATGGATTTTAAGAAAAATGAACAAAGTTCTATAGAAGAATCAAAATTGAAAACGCATTTTGAATCATATGAATTACAAGAGGATGATTAATTTTCTTGACAAATATATGTTTTTTTAGTATAATACATAAATGGAGGAAAAAATGGAAAAAATTTTAGGACAGCTGACGGAACAAGAACTGATACAGTATAATGCCGGTGATAAAAGTGTTACTGATAAGTATTTGAAAGAAGGAACAAAAGGAATGCCAAACGATTCTGTTATCAAAAAACAAATTAGTGACACCGTTGATGGTTTTATTCAGGATACAATGGATTGGGCAATGAAATTCGACGAGAATTACATTATATGAAGGAAGAAAATGACTAGACTAAAAAAATATATCGTTGAATTTATAGAAAACGCTGAACAATGGGAAAAAGTACAAAACAAATATCCCATGATCAAATCAGCGGTTAAGATTATTATTAATATAACTAATATGGGATATAAAGCATATTTGGTGGGCGGAGCAATTCGTGATATAGTTTTGGGCGATGAACCACATGATGTTGATATTTGTGGAAACGCTTCATTGGATGAAATACGAAAAATGTTTGATACATACGATTTGAGCGGAGAAGAATTTGGTATTATTGGCATTAAACTTGATGGACACACATATGAATATGCTCAATTCAGATCAGACGGTAAATATGCTGATGGCCGTAAACCAGAAACTATAAAAATTGAAATGTCATTCAAAGAGGATGCTGCAAGACGAGATTTTAGCATTAACGCACTTGCCATTGATAAAGATGGCAATATTATCGACTATTTTGATGGTCAAAAGGACATAAAAAATAAAATAATCAGAGCCGTTGGTGATCCGGAAAAAAGATTTGAGGAAGATCACCTACGAATATTGAGAGCTGCCCGTTTTGCGGCAAAACTAGGATTTACTATTGACAAAGATACAAAAGCCGCTGCAAAAAAACTGTCATCTCACATCACTAAATTATCCCCCGAAAGAATCAAAGATGAAATTATTAAGGCGGCATCACAAGAAGGTAGTAAGTTTGCTGATTATATTTTACAACTAGATGAATTAGGAATATTAGAAATCATTTTACCGGAAATAACTAAACAAAAAGGTTATGAACATCATATAGAACATCATCCCGAAGGGGCATATGTTAGAAAAATATTAAAATAATTTTTTACTTTCGTGTAATAATACTGTAAGATTTTATAAATAGTATTAGGAGGTTTATTACATGAAACAAGATGAAAATTTAAAAATATTTTTAATTGACCTAATAGATAAACAGAAATTTAGATTTTGTAGAACAATTAAAGAGAAATACATTGATATAGAAAGAGAAATAAAAGAAAACACATCTTTTTTTAATAGTGAAGTATCTCTAGCAGAAAGAATATATTGCATATTAAATGATATTAAGAATATTACCGTATGTCCTATATGTGAGAAAAAGGTAGTATATAGGAATTATACACTTGGATACCGTAAGCATTGTTCATCCCGATGTTCACAATTGGATGAAAAAACAAAAGAAAAGTATAAAAAAACATATAATGAAAAATATGGTGAAAATGTTGATTGTAACTTTAAATTGAAGGATTTTTACAAAAAACAAAAAGTTATATTAAAAGAACGATATGGGGTGGAAAATGTTTCACAAATTGAGAATGTTAAAAATACTAAAAGAATTACATTTCAAAAAAATCATGGTGATATACCACATCCATTATGGGGTAACACATGGTATGATTTTATAACACCTTCTGGAATAAAATTTAAAATACAAGGATATGAAAGGTTTGCATTACCAATTCTTATAAATAAATATGGTGAATGTAATATCTTAATAGACTACAAAAGTATAAAAAATAAAATAGGCGAGATAACATATGTTGAAAATGATAAAAAATACCGCTATTATCCAGATTTTTTTATCATTTCAGAAAATAAAATAATAGAAGTAAAATCAAAATTCACATTGGAACAACATCTGGATAATTTAAAAAATAAAATGTGTGAATGTTTAAACCGTGGCTATAAATTTGAAATAATTATATTTGATTATAAAGGAAATGATATTACACATGAACAGGACATTAAACGAATCCTTAAAAAAATTGGGGCCACCTGAACCATATGATCCAAAAAACCCCGAACATAGTGATCCAACAAAATATGTATTATATCAAGGAACTGTATGGGATCATATGATTGCTGCGTTAAAAACAAATAAACTCGTTGATCCTATTGTAAACCTTGCAATCCTCCTCCATGACTGTGCTAAGCCAGTCACAGCAACCATCAGAGATCATGGTGGCACGGCATACTTTGGTCATGCTGAAGAAGGAGTAAGGTTGGTAAATGATATTGCGGATAGATTGAAATTATCCAATGATGAACGAGAAAAATTGATATTTGCCGTTGGAAACCACATGAAATTTCATTTGATATTAGATATGAAACCTAGTAAGATTGCTAAGTTGGTATCTGATGACAATTGGGATGTATTGGTTGCTGTTGCTATGGCAGATAATTATTCAAGAGGAAAGGACTTCAAATATAATATTGATTTTGAACATATTGTTGATAGGGCAATTGAAGTAAAAGAAAAATGGGGCCAAAAAGCCATGAACAATGTTATAAAAGTCGTCAGCGGAGATCATATAATGGAAATAACTGGATTAAAACCATCAAAAATGGTCGGAAATATAATAAAAAGTGTTACTGATTTTGTAATAGATAACAATATCAACCCATCAAACAAAACGGAAATGGATAATATAATTTTACAGGTTTTTAAAGAATTACAATAAATGTATTTTTCTACACCAACTTTGAATTGTTGGTTCAGGTATATTCATTTTTACAGATATTTTTTTATAGGAAATACCGTCTTTTCGTAATTCTAATTTTTGAATGGTTCTACCAATATAACATTTACCATTTACCACATTAGTTGCTTTATATATTATTCCGAACGATTTACCCATGATATTCACTCCTATAAATAGATTGAGAAGGGACAGCAGCAATCACTCCGCTGTTTCCAGTATGCTGAAACATCTGGATTACCTTCTATTACTATTTAGAGATTTTTATCTGCCAACCTCTGATAGATATTTGTATTTGACTTCATCAAATGTCATACCAATCAACCCATCATAAAACAGTATATTATTGTTGTTTTTGCCTTCTTTTACCAATTTTTCAATACGTTTACCAGCATATTTCTTTTTCCAGTAAGCAGATAAGGCATCAACTGAATTATCAAATTTTCTTTCACCTAAGTCTTCTGTTTTATTACATAAAAACTCATTGGTATTCTTATATAATTCACAAAAATACACACCACGACTAAAATCATTATTGACTGTTTTGACGTTCAGTTCTTTATGTGCCATTGATAATAAACGAGGACGAACATGACTTGCTGGCCCGCCTTTTCTTGGTGCCATCAATTCAGCATATTTGACAGGCATATTTTCTTTGATATATTTTTTTATTTCTACATAAACACTTTCTTCTGGTTCAACAGGTATCTTGCCATCAGATGGTTCACATGATTTATACATTTTTAGTCCGGTATATTGGCTTTTACCACCCTCTTTTACACTTGTATACAAGGATGTTGTTGTAACGCCTGCCAATTTCTCAGCATATTTGTTATTCCAAAAATCTTCAATAACATTGGATGTTGATAACATAGCAATCAGTTTTCCGCCGGTATAATTATATCCGAATGGTTGTGTTGGAACAATAGAACTGGCCATACATAGATAATTCAATTTATGGTCATCCATTTTATTTTTCATTGACCAGCCAATATACTTATCTCGGCCACCAATAGAAATGAAATCAGATCCTATTGATATAACACCCAAATACATTTGTGTTTTTTTATCTCTTACAAGAAATTTGCCAAATCTACCGGGCGATTGTGACCATATAGCCGTTGAGATCATTCTACGCAATATTGTCCATGTAGTTGATAGTTCTTTATTTGTAGCATTAACAACCAACACTTCTGGTTCTAAGTCTATGTAATCATTAGGTTTTTTAGGTATCCAGATATTATTTTTGATGTCAAGAATTTTTTGTTTATCGCTTATAGACCATTCAATACCATTCAACTCTTGCCATTTACGGTATAGAGTATAAGTTTGAACGCCCATTGAAGAAACGAATTTGATATTATCTTGAAACAGTTTTTTCAATGTTTTTTTATCCATTGTATCAGATGATTGTTGTTGTTCGATTACTGTTGGTGGTGCCATAGGGAGAACATCTGGAAATGTTTCAATATTTAATTCTTTAGGTTTATTTGGAACGGTTTTTATAATAGGTAATTCTATAATTTCCTTTTTTTTTGTGGTCGGCGTATTACCGAAAAACAAATCTAATCCTTTTGCCATATATTATCCTTTTATTTTTTAATTTTTCCTTTTACCCAAAAACGACTTGGTAGAAATATAATAACAACAAGAAATACCATAGCTAATATTATAAGTATTCTTCCAAGTATTTCCATATTAATTTTTATTATGTAGTATTTCAAATGCTTTCTTGATAGCAACTAAATTTCTATCAAGAAATGTTTCGCCGGCATGAAAATATTTAGCATAATCATATTCATCAATAATATCAACAACATCATGTGTTTTATCAAAATTGTTTCGGTTGATGGTGTATATTTCATTATTTTCGTTTGTAACTAACATGTCGGTTGGTGTCATTCTATATGTTCCGGCAGGTATGCAAATCAAATAACAGGAATCATTCTCATGCGTTATAGGATATCCTTTGTAAGTAAACGACCACGGCATTCCATTTACAATATTTCCATCGTGTATTATCCCATACGATACAAGTTCATCAAAGGTAATGGCGTCAACGATATCTGGTTTTTTTATATATTTCATATTTACCTCTTTAGTATATTGTTTGTTTTTCAGGGTTTGTGAGAATACGACTTTTTGATTTCATTCGTCCTTGTTTACTTTCAACATTCGACATTCCAAATCCTGATAGTGTTGATAGTCCTTCACAAGCAAGGGCCACATTTACATATAAATTCATGGCATGATCCCTGTCTGTAATCTTATCAATGCTTTTTCGATACATAATGATACGTTTCTTCAATTGAATGTCAGTATTCCATTCAATCATTTCCTCCGCCGTATCTAGGGCGCCTTCAATCCATCTAAGAATACCATCTAATGAAAAATATTTTAAGTCTTCCATGCCCAATGATAATATATATCCAATTGCATGTGTTCCGTCTTTTATATATCCTTGATACTCACCATTTACTTTTATTCTGATTTCGTCCACGTTTAATCTCCTTTTTTAACAATAAATACCCTATGGTCTAGGATTAGTTCTAATTCTTTTTCAACATCAGGCCAGTATAATTCACCATTATTACAGCCGGGCTGTGTCAACAAAACCGATTTGAATTTACTTCTTTCTATCATTTCCATCAATTCATGCGCCGACCTTTTGATAATTTCTATTTCGGCTTTTAAGGCCCAGCCAGGAATTACGTTTCCATGTAACATATTTCTTACAACGCCGGGACACCCTTCTTCTTTTTCCATATCAAATTTATCACGTTTTACGGGAAACGAAACAATATTTGTATGATTATCTGTCCATATTATTGAAACGTGATTACCGTATTGAGCCAATATTTTTCCTAATGTTTTTTTAACAGACGGATATCTTTGTGATGCTTCAAGAGCAATACCACGCCCCATAACAGCATGTCCATTAGATGCAACAAAACCATTTGTAGTGACACAAATGGCATCAACTACACCAACAAAATCCCATATGTTACATTTATAACAAAACATTCTTTTCCTTTATTTAAAAAACAATTGTATCATATTATCACTAGGTTTGTCAAGTTTTTTACATATTTTGTTGTGGTGAATGGTGGTTTATCACAATCTTTTCTTACACCCTTAGCTACCTGTTCCTTCCATACGCAATCAACATCTTTAGGATATCCACTTCTATTCCATTCAAAAGGCGATGTGGCTATTATCTTTTTCCATTCTTTTTTATCACATAATGGATATACATATCTGAATTGAAGCCCAAAGTATTTTACAAGACCCATTGAAATTGTGACGACATGTCCTTTATAAACTTGCCTATTTCTATATGGATAAACAACTGTATATAAATCAGAATTTTCTGGATCATCTTCAACGGATAATTCATGACATAATACTAAATCTGTTGAATATACCATGCTTGTTTCCATATGAATACAATTGGCATCATCCAAAAAATCCATTGAAGTGTAACGTGGGAGAATACCGGGCATCAGGTAACGTATCATTCCATGTCCTCCGCTGTCATATAAACTACGTTCTGCCATTTGTCGAATTTCTTTTGTAAAATGTACTTTCATATGTTCCTATTAGAAGAATAATTTCAAACTTTCTTTTGCTTTGACATATAATAGGTCGGTTTTACCCAATACTTTTAATAACATTTCACATTTATTCAAAAATGTTTTTTCAATCTGTCTAGTATAATCTACTTGTAACACCGAATCAAATTCCTTTGGCCATCTATTAAAGGCCATAGCATCAAATCCAAATTTGTTTTTCTTTACATAAAGAACCTTAACTTTTGCGTCTTCCATGATATCTTCATATTTTCCTTCTAATCCTAATATTTTCAAGAGAGCCCTATAATTAGCAACACCTTTTATTTGCATTGGTGTTCCTTTTACACTTTTACCATCAGGCCCAATATATTTTTTAGTATCATGAATACCAATGTTTGTTGATATAGCCTCTGGTGGCATACCTTGTAGTTCTTTTTTACACTTAGAAATCATGGTGGACAATTCATTATCTGATGAACCTTTGAGTATCATACTCATAATATCTTTTAAAACTGGGCGAACAACCTCTGGTGTATCAGACCGTACAATTTCAAGACCTGTAGTCTTTATTTTATCTACCGGATTTCTTTCTTCATCAACTATCCAAGCAGAATATTTCTTCTTTTTCACAAATAATATAGACTTGGCAATGATTTCCCGTTTGAATTTTATTCTAAAATCGGTTTCTGTCGAATTATAAACGGTTCGTTGCATTTCTCTATATGCCTTATCATTTACATAATCCTCTGTTACAACGGATATATTATGAATATGATTCATAATATATTCATCAGTTTTATTCTTCCACTCAACACCATATAAATCAAAAAGCCTACCAACATTAATAAACAACGAATCTGTGTCCATATATAAAATTAAATCAACATCTTCACTAGGTTTTTTTGTAATGTCACGTTCCATATTATTCAATACATCTAATAATGCTTTTGATGGTTTATTATACAATTGATTTACATATCGTTCAGATGCTTTGATTGTCTGCCTTCCACATGATACGATGGCTTCAGCAATGTTTGTATTGAAATAACGTGAGAATGGGACAGCCAAAATACCATAAGTTGAATTGAGAATAATTTTTAAAGCGTTTTGTAGACCTTGATACCTAGCAATTTTTTCTTTTGTTCGTTCAAAATCTTTTCCTTTCAATTCAGGTAACGATTTTTTCATTTTTATCATTTTTTTCTTTACTTCGACACGTTTATAGAACATAGATTTTTCAACGGTTGCTATTACGCCGGGAACGGTTGTAGAGAACACTGAACCACAAGGAGCGACACATAGGAATTTCTTTTTGAGTGCTTCTTGAAATATTTCCAATTTTCTACCAGAAAAACGAACCTTGCCAGTATCTTTCAACATATCAAATTCAGGCAAATCCCTATTCTTCATATGACTAATCATTTGATCTTCTGTGAATCCTATGATACGACCATAGTAAGTTTCATTTGACATGTTTAGTGTAACGATGGCAGTTGGATATGAACTGATGATATCAAGGTCAATAACCCATTTGTGTAATCCAGTCAAGGGCTCTTTGACAAATGCTGCAGGAAATCCCTCTTGAACACCACCATAAAATGTTGGAGCACATAATCCGTTTCTTCTGAAATATGTGATAAGAATGCCTTCAATTAGAGCAGTCTGTGTATGATAAAATTTCATCGGAGCTTTACATAACAAGGATAATGTTTGAATCAATTTGATATAACCAAGTTTTCCTTCTATTTGCCCAACACGATAAGCATCAATAATGTTATATTCAACATATAAATCCCAATTTTCATTATATAATTGTCTAAGGTCTTTATAGGCAGAGTAGTCCACCTTACCTTTTTCTAATTCATGGTTTGATACATAATCTAATGTGTATCGTTCTAGTTTTGCCGGTGAATACCATTTATAAACATCAAGATAATCAAGAAGTGTTACACCAATTATATCAGCATTGAACTCACCATCTTTATTGATCCATGTTCTTACATTACTAATCGGTGATAAATTGTTGGCTACCTTACTATCCTCACCAAATATTCTCAATGTACGATTGATAAGATATTGTATATCAAAAGATATGCAATTATGAACACGGACACCACTCGTTATAAAATAATTACTACTTGTTTTAATATCACCCATTTCAACAGTTTCATCTGTTTCTTTAATATCATCTATTTTTATATAATAACATTCATCAATTTTTTTAAATCTTATTTGTGATGCTTTTTGTGATGATGTTCTAGTATTTGTATTATACCTCATATTAGACCATCTATATGGATGGTTTAAATATAGTTTTGTTTCATCATATTCAATAAATCTCATGGTATTCTTACTTCGTGTAACAAATATACCATTCCATAAACAAAGGTCGTATAGTTTATCAATACCATCGGATGTATAATCACATAGTCCCATCCCCACATCACTTTTACACCCATCACCATCCAACACACCTGATAAAAATATGTAAAATTGTTCTTTTGATAATCTACTCAAAAGAGTTAAATTCAATGTTTTCTCACCGGCTTCATTATATATATAATCATAAACATCCTTGATTATAGAATGTTTTATATGGCGACTATATCCTTTTTTCCTATCACCACATATACTTGTTGTTACATAAGGTAATTGTTCTAATAATTCCGTATTTGATTGATATATTCTATACCCCTCACATTGTCGTGTCTTATCTCTCATTGATCCGTCTGTATAAATCAAACCGGCCATATATAATAAATTATTATCAATATCAATATTATCATTTTTATTTAAATCGAAAGGAACTTGAACAAAACAGGATTTATCTAAAAAAGGTATATCACTAACTTTCATATCCCCTTCATTTAGTATTTGTTTATTTTTACGATTTTCAGATAATTTTGTATACTTATTATTATCAATGTATTTTATAGGTATTACATGATCTGCTGATGTTTTCAAAATATGACCATTTGATAATTTTATTTCATTCACTTTTTTGAAAGATCGTGGATAAACAATATTAACCATATCACCACTTGGTAGTATATCACCTTTTGATATATCAGATAATAATACAATTTCTTTTTCTTTATATATCGTATTAGTAATAGGAATACAATTCCAACCAGTTATAACATCAGGGGCATATTTGTGCATAAATCCAAAGAATTGTTGTAATAATACTTCTTCATTCTTACAATGGATATAGGTCAGCCAAGGTTCTTTTTTATATTTACCATTATATTCTTTGATACCAAAGGTTGTTGTTTTATTTTCCAACATATTATATACTGAAATAAGAACAACAGGGGCCAACGCATCCTCAGCTTTAGGAAAAACATCTTGAAAATCGACTTCAATATCTATTGAGTAAATCTTCAATTTAGGATTTTCTATTTCATCATCAGGAATCTCATGATATCGTTCAGCCAGATATTGAATTTCTGGTCTTAGATTATTTTCTTTGCAATTAAGGTCAGATTTTTGGTAAATAAAGTAATCATTATATGTATTAAAAGTCTTTTTGGATACTGTATTACCTTCTATTGATTTAATAGTGCCGTTTTCATCATCTATGAACACATATGGTATCCATTTTAATTCATTATACTTATCTTTCCCATTTATTTGGCTCCATAAATGTATGTTGTTAGTTCTACTATTATAATAAACATTCTTGAACATTATCCACATTCCTTTTTATTTTACTTTTTATATATTTTGACTTATTGTTATTACCTAACATTGCATCACTCATACGTTTTTTAGTTTCTTCTGATTTTTTAATCCCCTTTCGGGCCTCACTTATTTTCTTTCTATGTTCTAAAGTATTTTTTCTACCCATTGCACTTTCACTCATTTTTCTTTTAGACTCATCTGTATGTTGTTTTCCCGAAAAACTTGGTGTTCTTTTTTTGGCTCTTTCACTCATCTTTTTTCTTGTTTCATCAGAAGGATTTGATGATCCTTCACCACCTTCTGTAAAATTACATAAAGGGCCTTTATGTAAATCAACCCTGCCTATAGTTTGTATAATATGTTTCTCAAGATTGAATGATATTTCCTCTGATATTTGATCCATAATTTTTATTATTATAGGATCACAACCAGTTTCTAACTGTATCTTCTTAATTTTATTTAAAATATGATTATTACTATGATAACCGTCTTTTATATGATAATATAACCTATTATTACTACCCTTACCAACATAGAATGGTTCATAATCAAACGAATATTCATCATAGATATAGGTGCCTGGCTTACGCGGATCAAGATATACATAAACATAAAATATTGGATTTACTTTCATTTGGTTCACCTCATAAATAGATGTGGAAGGGACAGCAGCAAACCTCACGCTGTTGATTGTGTGTTTCAGCACCAATCTTACCTTCTACATGTATTTAGAGAAAAATTATTTTAATACAGCTGTTGTTATATCGGTTATCAATTCTCTTTTTAATTCCATATTATTTTCAGTTGCTATAAAACAAAGTAAAATAATTTCGTGAACCAACCATGCTTCTTCATCATCAATGTCACATGGGAATATCCTAGCAACACGGGACGCTATATCATATCTAGTTTGTGACCAGTGTTCGCCATCATATACGTATTGAATGTCCCAATAAAATAGACAATTAAATCTATTTTTCCATAAATCAATAACTATTTGATTTTTTCTAACATATTCTGCAATACTATCCATTTAATACTCCAATAATTCAGGATTTTCCCATATATTACCTATGATTTCACGGTCATTTGTATCCATTGGTAATGGAAACATAGTATCGGGGTTGGTAACATTATAAATATGAAATCCGGTGTTGTGCCAACACACAACCCAATGAGTATACGATTGTCTAGCTAACACATCACCTTCATATATGTCTTTTTTATTCTTATCTTGACGCTCAGTATATTGCATCAATTCAAGATGTTCAATTTCAACCGTTTTTTCATCACCACAATATCCTAAAAAATCACAAGCATGCGGCGTTCCATCAAAATATATGGCTGTCATAACGACATACATTGCTTTATGTTCTTTATCAAATGCTCTGTATTTTATATCTCTCATATTATTCAAACCTATACATTGTATAACATGAATATATAAGGTTTTCTGCCAAATAAATTGATTTATTGAATTTTATCGGCCAAATGCCTAATGTTACTACTGATATTGGAATAACTATTTCTGTTTTAGATAAACAATCAGCAGTAAATTCATGACAATAAAATTTATCTGGATCACTAAACAAAAAATCGTATTGTGTTTTGTTTTCCACATGCCATTTTGCTCTTTCTATTACTTTATTCCAACAATTAAAATCTTTATATTTTGGTCTAAGAATGATAAACCCATCTGTATCTTTGATAAAATCAATAGGATGTATTTCTTGGACGCCCTCTGCTATACTATGAATCATTTTATTATCATCAATGACGATACCGGAATGGCTAAAAACGCCCGGAATAAAATATGAGTCAAGATAGTAACTATATGCTCGGCATATAATATCTCCTGGCTCAATGATTTCCATCATTTTCAATATTTGTTCTGCTTTTGTTTTAGGTGGTTTTGTTGCCATCATTATATCGCCAAACCATGTAAGAACCCTTTTTACTACATTATAGATTATACTTTTAATGTTTTCCATGAATATTCTCCCGTAAAATATATTTTACTAAGTTTACCACAGTCTATAAAAAAAGTAAAGGTGGTATATTTTCATATACCACCTTTTTACTCAAAGATATGCAAATATAAATTATTTTACTGACGCTGGAGCGGTTGCTGGAACAGGAGCTACGACTTTCTTTGCAGGAACTTTCTTTGCTTTGGCTTTCTTTACGACTTTCTTTGCGGGTGCTTTCTTTTCTGCAACAACAACTTTCTTTGCAGGTGCCGGCTCAACTACAGCGGTTTTTGCGGGTGCAACTACTTTAGGTGCATCAGCAGCAAAAGCAAACGTGCTCAATGAAAATACAAGACAAAATAAAACGGCTAACATTTTCTTCATTACATTACCTCCTTTTTCAATATTTTATAAACTATAACATTCTATCAGTGGAATGTAAACACTAATCTTTACAATAAATTTTTTCCCATTTATCTAACTTCTTTAATTCCTTATCTATATGAGCGGTCGCGTATGACCTGACGATCGGTTTTGTTACTATTGTCATTGGTTCTGGTTCATCAACTATTATGCAGTCATTTTTTGATATAGCAACTTCAAGATGTAAAGCACGTTTCAATTTTTTCAATTGTTTTTGTGTCAATAAATAGACATTTGGTCTTTTTTCGTCTTCATATACTTCAAATACTTGAAATACTTTTTTTTGATACCATGTTTTATTGTGTCCAGATTTTGTGATTTGAACATACAATGGTTTATATTTCATTATAATTCAATCCACCCCTGTTCTTCCAATAGTTTTTTGATATCAGGCGGTTTCCATCCCTCTGGCTTCATCTTTTTGCCGTCCTCTCTCATAGGGCCGTCCTTCTTTGACATGTTATTTTTGAATACTTCAATCCACAAAGGACGGATATCAATACCATATGCCACAGCTGTTCCAATAAGAACGACAATAGAATCAACGATACCATCCGCTACTTCAACCATGTCATCTTCGTCCATAGCTTTCAACGTTTCAGCAACTTCTTCAATGATAAGACTTTTTCGTAGAGTTTTTACGGTATCACTTGGAATTTGTGGAAATGGTTGTATATCATCATTCATAACTTCGATATGAAAATCAATCATATCTTGATACCAATCTTGATCTTTGTATTCATCGTTTGTAAATTCATCTAATACTGTCATTTATTCATCTCCTGTTCAATATATTTTTTAATTGTTTCGCCATGACATCGTTTCGGAGCACACCAACAAAACAAATTTAATTGATGATATGTTTTATATATTTCAATCAATCGTTGTAATTCATCTTTCAACATCAAAATATTTTCATCAAACCATTTTTCATACATATCACAAACCAAATCACGTTCACTTTCATTGTATAAAATGTATGGGTTGCCCAGTATTGATTTAGTTCTACATATTTTAACATCCCAAGGTTCTTTGGGCTTTTCTTTTGAAAGATTTTTGATTTTTATCATTTTTTACACCAACCTTGTATTGTTCCATCAGGAATATTCATTATTTCTGATATCTTTTTAAAAACCATGCCCTGTTTTCGTAAAGAAACAGATTGTAATATTATTTCATCCGAATATTTTCGATGAGCTTTTCCCATTTTTTCCCTTGTTTCTTTTGATGGCCTTATACCAGTATGGCTTTCGCCTATTTTTTGTCTGGTTTTTTCTGAATGAATTCTTCCTTTACCAGCACTACTTATTTTTTCCCTTGTTTCTTTTGAAAATTTTCTGTTTTTTGCTCGTTCACGCATTTTTTCTCTTGTTTCTTCTTTTATATCGTGTTTTTTTCGCATTTTTTCTTTTGTTTCTTCTGTAAATATTTGAAATTTTCTTTTTTCTTTTATTTTGTATTTTGTTTCTTCTGATACATAATGTCCTTTAAGTTTTTCACTAATCTTCTTTTTTGTTTCATTTGAACATATGGCGCCAGGGCATCCGCCACCAGCATCATTTTTATTAAACAGAGGCCCTGTTTCTTTGTTTAATCTGCCTATTGTTTTTACCATCTTTCGTTCTAGTGCTAGTGATACATTTTCAAACAAATCTTTTTTATAAAAAATAATATTTGGGGTTTTTATTTCTTGTACCATAAATAGAAAATCTTTATTCGTGCCGTGCCCTTTTAAATGAACATACGCCCTGTCACCATTACCTTTACCCACATAAAATGGTTCATATTCAAATTCATATTCGCCATAAACATAGTTGCCTGGTTTACGGGGATCAAGATATACATAAACATAAAAATTATCTGACATTATACACTCCCTCAATTCTAGTATTCTAATGACTATTTATAGAATTGAGCCAATTTTTAGCAAATTGATAATCTGTGGTGCCGCCATATTCTTTAGGGTTTAATACTTGTTCTTTGTCATCGGCTGTTGATTCCATTATACAATTACATACAATTTCATATAGTTCTAGCCGATTGAGTCTGTGTAATGAAAAATCATTGATTGATTCTGCGATTGATGAATAAATACATACTTTCCGTTTCATATAATCTCCTTATATTACCATCAGATATGGTGGAATCCAGTTTATTGTTTCTTCATTCTTCTTATCATCTGCTGACATTTCGCCCCAACATTTCAGACAAATAAATTCTTGTTGTGTTGGCTTTAATTCATTAGGAAAGTAAGTCAAAACACCATCTGCGTATACTTTCCGACAACATTTATTGCATCTTAGTTCACACATAACAACTCTCCTATTAAATTTATTTTATTCTTTTCTGTTCAGAAATTTAGCCACATATTTTACAACGGTGCTACCACAATTAGGACACATATTTTTATCGGTACTAAGTCTACGTTCAGATACACCAAAAATCGTATTACAATCAATACAAAGTTTAGCCTCGCTCAAAGCAATCATCCTTGGAATCGTGAACTTATTATCATACACAATATTTCCAGTTTGTTTATCTCTTGTCATTAGTATTCCTTTCATGTTTTTCTCTTATTATTCCTTTCATGTTTTTCTCTTATTATATGATATTTGTAACAAAATGTCAAGTAAAATTATCTTCTTCTCACGTTTCCTCTTGCCCCTGATTGTTGCCCTCTGTTCCGTGCAATCGGATCGGCCACAACTTCTGCCATTTTTCTTGTATCATTAGATATTGCCGCATCATTCATCCATTGTTCTTGCTCACAACTATCATACATTTTTAGGTTACGGGCATCGGTATAAAATTTATCAACAACACCAACACGACCACCTAACCGATTCTTTACTATCTTATAAAATAATTCACTTTCATATATTGCCTTATCTTCGCCTGAACCAAATATGGCAACAAAGTCGGCGGTTGCCGCTACACCAATACTATTTTTGGTCAATATACCATTGGCATAAAATAAGTGGTTATTTGAAACTTCAATATCCATACATTCTTGCTGGCCCAATTCTTCTATTGAAACTATTTCATCATCATACTGTATCATATACTTTCCTCTATAAAATTCATTACATTTTTCATTTCTTGTTCTCTGTCTTTATATGACCATATAACATAATATTTAAATCCAAGTTTTTCAGCAATATCTTTTCTCTTAGTATCAATATCATTTTGTGTTTTATATGATATTCCATATGGCGACACCCAACTGTTCCTTTGTTCTTCCGTCAATATATCCGCTGGATGCCATCTATCACCATGATATTCTATTATTATTTTTTTTGGTCTTATAGTAAAATCATATCTAAAATAGTATAATGTTGAATGAGCAAGGAAAAATTCTTTAGACCCTTCTATTCCTACATAAATATCATCTGGTGAAATTTTATATTTTTCTATCAACCATGTCCTCAATGGATTGAAATATTCTAGCGATTGTTTTGATGCTTTACAAACAAATCCATCATTTTTTGTATGTGTTTTCATCTGTGTTATTTGTCTTTTATAACACATTTCTTCCCATTTTTCAACCCATTTCTCACCATATTTTTTCTCAAACATATCCTTAGATTGGATTGATTTTACTGTTATTTCTTTTTGTTTTTGTATAGCTGTTTCATAATCAAAACCACGATATAACCAATAGTCTAGCGTATTTGGTATGTTTATTCTTGGATGATTATGTTTGACTTTTTGTGAATTTTTATTCATTGATGTATTATGGTTTTTAGCTAGATATATAGCATCATCAATAGAATACCCCTTTTTAGTCCAATATTCTTTACACATAAGGGATCTTTCTTTTTGTGGTATAGGGCCTTCTCTTTCTACTTTCTTTGTCTGTGATATAGATAATTTTTTCTTATATTCTATAATCTGCTCTTTGCCATCTATTTCACCAAACTTATCTGTGTATCGCTTATTGATGTTTAGTTCACCAAGAAAATGATTATACTTCTCGGTTCCTTCTGACATACCAAATTGAAGAATAAACATATTTAAATTTCTTTTTTTTCTTTCATTACCAGGCATTGAAGATAATATATGAAAATTTTTCTTGATATCTATCACATCAGCGTATTTTATAAGTCTTGCCAGTGTAATAACATTTGTTACATAAAGACTATCCCATGTTAAAATTATATCATTTATAATTTCAACCTTTTCTTCGTCTATCTCAATATCACCAATTTCTCTTTTCCATACAACACTACTAAATAAATAGTTCTTTTTACTTTCCTTATCCATTGAAGATAATTTTGACATTGGTTCCCTCCAACAACTGAATTCGTTATAATTGTATTTATAAAGAATTCAAAAAATTACCAACTTTTAATCCAGTTTTTATATTTTTGAACCCATCAGATGTAGGAAACTTATGGTCTGCTGAACATATAATTTCTTTACCACTTTTTGTTTTTATTTTATACATTTTTTTAATTTTTTTATTGAAAACTCTGTTTACAGATACATTGCCATCGCTGCCTTTGATAATATCACCTTTTTTGAGATTACATATCTTTTCATTTTTATATGTTTTTCCATCCCACATCAACACATCGGTATCTAATGACAAACATTCTGAAATGAACGTGAAATCAACTTCATCAAATGTAATGTTCATTCCTTCTCTGTTCAACTGGCTTACTGATACAACCGGCATCAAAAACTCAAACGATAATGCTCGTAGTTCTTCGGCTATAGATTTTACATCAGAATACATTTCACCTTTTGTTCTATATGCCGGTTTCATAAGATTCAAATAATCACATATGAAAATATCTGGTTTGATGCCACGAATCAACAATTCTCTAATATATTTTCGATAATCATCAACTGTGGCCTTGCCGGTAGGATATTGTTTGATATATAAATTTCCGCGTGTTGTTGATGCCTTCAAAACATCCAATGAACGAACCAATTTAGATTGTAATGGACGTTCTCTATACATTTTATTGATATCAAGTAACGATAGAATTGAGTCAAATCTTTGTGCAAAGGCTTCTTCTGACATTTCAAGTGAGGCTAATATGACATTTTTTCCGGCCATAACCTCTCTAGCCGCCATGTTAGCTAAGAATGTTGATTTGAACCCATGAATACGTGCCACCATTACAGACAATGTATATGGGGGAAATCCGCCTGATATATATTCGTCTAATACAGGGAATCCTGATGGTATACGTATTTCACTTCTTGTGAAAATCTTTGTAAGTCGTTCATCAAGTGTGCCAAAATAATCAAGACCTAAATCAATTTTTAGGTCTTTACTTATGGCATCTTCTACCAATCGCCGTATCATTCCAATATCTTCTTTCTTATTGATAACATCGACTGATGATAATATTGCTTTTTTGACAGCTTTTTCTTTCAAATATTCGTTAGTGCTGGTGAATAAGAAATCATAATTATTGATGTAGTCAAAATCCGTTGCATCAATTTCACGAAAAAAATCTGCAACATCAGTTGATCCTTCTTTATCAAATTCACTGATGATTGCTACTCTAGGTGGGATATTCTTATATTCTTGAAAATGTTTGATACTGTAATCATATATTTTTGACGCTGTTTGATTATCAAAATACTCTTTGTCGAATACAGACGATAGTGTTGCTATGTATTGTGGGTCTACCATACACCCTTTGATGATAAGATGTTCTAATAAAACAGATTCCATTTAATTCTCCGTTTGTTCAACTATATATTCTGGTGGGGTCGATGGTGGTTCAGGTAAAGGCATCCAATGTGTAACAATGTCTGGCACAGGGCCCCAAACAGTTTCTGTCCCTATATATAATGACATAAAATCATTTTTTTCACTAGCCGGCCACATACTATTTTTTGGATATTTACCAAACATACAATCGTGAACAGAGTAACTTTGATCACAAGGATCATATTCAGCAACAATTACTTTTGCGGCATGATATCCTTCTTTTATTTCTGGCAATCTATCTTTTACACTAATCCATTCCATATTATATTTCCCTTGTTACCATTTTATTAATTTTTTGCCAAAGATCTTTCAAATCTTTTTCATCACTTGTTTGTTTACCAAATCCTCTTGTAAATTCAGATATTTGGTATTCTAACTTGATACATTTCAATATTGTACAAATCTCTTGTTCAGTCAATTCTATGTTCATTTTATTCCTTATTTGCTTGTTTTGTCAAATATTTTGAAGTCCATTTTCTTAGATATCGTTTCCAAAACCCTTTTTTGAATGACATCCAACTATTTCTTGGTTTTTTGCCCATTATGCCTTCCCATTACATGACATAATAAAAGCGTATGATGATTGTTTACAATTCTTTTTACATTTTATACAAATTTCATTGAGTTTGGCCCAAAACTGTTTGGCTGTTGGATGTGTATCTGTTCCATTTTCTGTCTTTTCAAATACAATAGGAACATCTTTGATATATAAACTTTGTATCTTGAATTTGGTAAGAAATTCCTCTGCTTCACCTTTTGTCTTGGTTTTTTTCATCCATTGTTTTAGTGTAAGATATTCCTGTGTTTCAGTAACATCAGATAGCTTGTTTATTTGTTTGGTTTTTCGTAATTTATCTTCTTTGATAGTGCCCGTAAACCATTTATTCGATTTTTTATATACGATTTTTGCGTTCATATTACCCTCACTTTCAAAAATATTATACCATAATTGAATCAAAATGTCAATAAATGGTGCCATAGGTGGGAATAGAACCCACGTTGACGGCGTTTTAGAGGCGCCCGCTTAACCACTCAGCTACTACGGCACATTATTTTTAGGTCAACATTTCTAAATCACTTAGAAATCCAGCATCTTCTTCATCAATCAATCCACAAATTCCTGTCAAAAGATCATCCCCAAATGGATAATTATCTGGCTCATGGAACATATATATGTCAATGTCTCTTCTTTCAAAGGAAAACATTACACCATATAATTGATCAGTATCAGGCACTTCCAGATATATCAAATATTGATTATCCCATAACTTAGCATCAGGACTGTTCAAACAAAACTCAGCAACTATATGCCCTGCTTGAACTGCTGGTGATGAACACAATAAATTTTTACGCACAATTACATATAGTCTGTTGTTTTTCATATTTTTCAACAATCTCCTTCTTTATTTTATCAATGTATGTTTGGTTTGCTAGGTTGTTCTTTGCAGGAATCTCAATTTGATCTCTTGTTCTTCCCCTCAACTCACAATAAGCTATGTGGTGGTGCCGGAATTTATACTTTTTTTGAAAGATGGCATAATCATCTTGGCTTAAATCATGCCCTTGTCTATTTGATAATGGTCTATAACTTTTCAATTCTTTAATTTCTTTAGCTAACAGTTTTAAATATTCTTTGGTTTCTTTTAACATGGCTTGTTCTCCTATAATATTGGTTTCAGGTTCTTTGTTCTGAAATATTATAGGCGGCCCTCTAAGTAATTGGATCTACTTCATTTTCATTTCCTCCCTCATGTTGATGTAACAATATAACACAAATATAATCGGTTGTCAACTATTATTTATATTTACTTATTATAGTAAATAATGTAAAATATGACATATAAAAAATGGAGGCATATTTATGGATGAACTTGTTGTAAGTGTAATCAAGCCCAATCAAACAAATAAATCATATGAAGAAGTAATACAAGACTTATCGGATGAATGTGACGTTGTAAATCTATTGTCATTCAATGAAATCAACATTCAGGACAAACTATTCACAAATGCTGCTAAGGTTCAACACTATACTGAATTGTATTACAGAGAGAAAAATGATTATGATAAAATAATTGAGATAAAAGAGGCATTGATTGGTAAAAAGTTTGAATACTATAAAACCAATGCCGACCTTCTATTGAAACAAAGTGAAATCGAAAAGTATTATTTACCACGTGATCCAGACATTATGAGAATAACATCTATTGCCAGACAACAGAAATGGCGCGTTGATTTTTACTGGGGATTAAAAGGGGCCCTTGAAAAGCAAGGGTGGAACATGATGAATTATCTTAAAAGTATGCAAGTGGGATTATAAATGACAATTAAAATAAAAAAATATGATGCTCTACATATTCAAATTGTAACAGATAATAAGGCATATATAGCCGATATCAAAGAACATTTTACGGAATTCGTTGAGGGCTACAAATTTATGGGACGTTTTAAATGTGGCGGTTGGAATGGGAAAATTTGTGTTATGGCATCAAACAATACATTACCATATGGCCTCTTGTTTGATGTTATCAAATTTACAAAAACGAAATATAATCACTTTGAATTACAAGTGGATAACGATGTTAAAGATTTTTTTTCGGGAATTGAAAATCCAGAACTTGAATATGATTTGGACATATGGCCCCGTGATTATCAAATTGATTGTATAGAAACAGCGCTAAAATATAAACGTTGTATAATGAGAGTTGCAACAGCCGGGGGCAAATCTTTAATTATATCATATATAATAAAGTATTTAATGGATACAAACAAAATACAACGGGCTATTATTATAGTTCCAACGCAATCCCTCGTTGAACAATTTTTTAAAGATATGAATGAATATGGCATGGATATTAATAAAATTGGTAGGGTTTATTCAAAAATAAAAGAATATGATAAATCCATCGTTATATCTACTTGGCAAAGTCTATCAAGAAACCTTGAATGGATTAAAGATTTTCAATGTGTAATATGTGATGAGGTACATGGTGTGCGAGGAGTAGAACTAAGAAAAATACTATCACATGCCATCAATGCCGATTTTCGTATGGGATTTACAGGAACATTACCCATATCAAAATTAGATATATTTAATATAAAAGGATTTATTGGCCCTGTTATTAGAGAATATGGATCATCTGAACTATCCGAAAAAGGATATATATCACATTGTAAGGTAAACATAATCAATATCCAATATAGTAAAGAGTATTCAGGGGAATATGATGTAGTAAAAGATGAAGTATTTAATAATATTAATAGACTGTCTTTAATAAAAAATATTGTTAAATCAATAGATGGTAATATTCTTTTATTGGTCGGTAAAGTAGAAAAAGAGGGCAAAGTATTACAGGAATATCTTTCAAATATTGAAGGTAAAGAAGTTGTCTTTATATGGGGCGATACCCCTGTGGCAGAAAGAGAAAAATGGCGCATGGAGTGCGAAAAAAGAAAAAACATTATTCTTATTGCCACATATGGTATAATGAGTGTTGGTGTTAATATACCAAGTCTAAAATATATTTTATTTGCATCACCATTTAAATCAAAAATTCGTATTTTACAATCTATTGGAAGATCATTAAGATTACACATTGATAAAGAAGAAGCGATAATTTATGATTTAGCAGATGATGTGTTGTATTTAAAAGATCATTCGATAAAAAGATTAAGATACTATGGTTCAGAGAAATTTGAAGTAATTGAAACTAAACACAACATAAATCAGTTTTCCTTATTTTCCATCCCTTCCAAGTAAAATGTGTGCCTCGAAGAACATTATAAAACCCCCATCTCTGTAAGTTATTATTTTTACAAAACAATGTTAAGTCTTTCACATACATCTCATTGTTTTCAGGCGAAGTTAATATAAACCCTAATGTGTTTCTTTGCACCTTTATTTTTGACATTGTTGTTATATATTGCCTTATTTTTTCTTCATTGTCACCTGATATATTACTATTTATAAAATATTTTTATTTTGTAAATGAAAAAATGTTATTATTTAAATAATGTTATTCCTATTTCGCTCTCTACGTCAATAAGTAGGCATTCACTGCCTATCCAGACTTCTACATCATCCCCAAAATATTTATCAGGGGCCATAAGTCTAAATTCATGTTCTTTAGGATCTAATAGATTACTAAGAAAATCAATGAGTTTTGTTTTGCCTTTATTATATATTCTCAAATAATCAATATCATAATCGTCATTGTAAATTAGATCACCATTATCTCTAATTTTATCAATATCACTACATGCAATTTTAAATTCTTTGTAATTTACATCCCAAAATTCATCATCTATTTCTACTCGTCCTTGTTGTAGAAATTCATGTAAGTCACTATTAAAATTATTCATATTATAACTAAATGATTGAAATGAATACCATATATCATTAGCTGGGCATACAGCTATTTTAGCACTATTTGTTGGGATAACATAATACGGATGTTTACGATGTGCTCGTCTTTCGGCATTATTAATATCGGTTGTACAGATAATAGATTTGTTTCTTTTAGGATATGATGACCATGATGGTAAATTACTCAAAAGCAAGTTGTAATAGTTATGGTCAGCATATGGACTTGTTCTTTCATCAAAATCTGATGGGGTTATAGTATAGTAATTTTCTGTATAGTCATCAACACCACGATATATTGGTTGCCCTTTCAATGCTTTTGAACAATATTTTTCAAGATAATGTTGGGCAAACTGATATGTTACTTCATTTCTTCTGGCTTCATTGATAAAAGTTTTTAATCTCATAAGTTTTCTTCCAACCTAAAACTTTCCCCTAATTTACTAGACGTATCAATTAAAATACATGGGCTATCTGTCCATACTTCATTATCGCCGCCCATATTTTCGCCAACATTTACTAATTTGAATCCATTTTTTTCAGGGTCTAATATGTCATTCAAATATTTGATAAATGGTATATCACCTTCAATATACTCGCTAAATATGTTATAATCATCAGGATCAAGATTTTTTATTTTATCAAGTTCCAAACAATCTTTTACAAAAGAAGAAAAATCCACTTGACTTCGTTTTCTAAATATACCATTATCACGAAATAAACTATATATGGTATCATTTAAATCTGACAGGTCATACCACCCCTCAAATGCATCTCTAAATCCATCCCAAATATCATCTCTAGGGCATACCCCTATTTTAGCACCATCGACAGGCAAAACATAATGGGCGATTCCTCTGCCACGATTTGAAGCATTTTCATAATCAGTCGTACATATAACTGACTTATTTCTTTTTGGATATTGTGACCATGCTGGCAGATTACTCAATAATAGATTGTAATAATTTTCATCAGCAAACGGACTTTTTCTCTCACCAAAATTCTTAGGATTTGTAAGGAAATATTCACCATCAATATGCCTATTCCCTCTATATATTGGATACCTTGTTATACTTGATAATGCTTTTTTACAATGTCTTTCAATATAATGTTGGGCAACTGAATAACTAATATGTTCTGACCTATTTTCATTGATAAATGTTTTTAATCTCATATATTTAACATCCTTTCAACATCATCTTGTGAATTATTATCTATAACATAATAATAATCACATTTTATAGATACTTCATTACCAGACCTTATTGCCGCTGGTAGGTTTGTATTTTTATATAAAAGGGGCACTCGTTTTATTTGTTTTTCAACCTCTTTATGCCAATCATCAATCACGGATTGTTCATATTGTTCTTTTGTCATACCTAATTCAACAAGTTCTTCTGGATTGATGTCAGTCAATTTCCATTTTAGTGTTGCTGGATGAATATCATATGTTGATCTATTATCTTTATTTTCTATTGCTGATGAATATAAATCCATTATATCAGGCGACCATAAGAATGAAAATCCATTTTTAGGAAATACAATATACATATGATCACCATAAATATCAATCTCTGTCAGGTCGCTCGTACAAAACATTGCTTCTGACCGTGGTTTCCATCCAAACAATTTATAAAATTCTTCATCATATCGTATTGATAATTTAGAATCCATATTCAATGTTTTTCTATCTTTACGGGGATATATTTGAGCAAAATCATTAAAAATATGATTAGACGCTCTATATAAAAAACTGCCTGTTTTTGAATATGCCTTACATATTTCAGAACATTTTTTTTGAATATCTGAAAATTTATTATCAAATATAATATTTTGTTTTAATCTCATTATCCAAATCCTAGATCTTTTATCGTAAAACCGCTGTAATATCCATTAGAACCATTAGATGGAAGTAATATTCCATAATAATAATTACATTTGAACATCATTTCATTTTTATTACCACCTTTTAAATAGGTATGTAAATTCCTATCTTGGTATGTTTCGACCACATTTTCTAATGAAGGATCACGTGAGTCCATCCATTCTTCTTCGGATACAACAGGCACCCATAAATATGTTTTACTTATTTGCAAATCATCTTCATCTACATATATATCTATTTTCATTCCATTATAACTATATGTAGCATAATCAGAATTAGCATATGGAATATCATATTTTTCAGCAAACTTCTCATTTGTTTCCTGATCAATCCAATCACCAATATATGAAAAGGGATCATATTCATCATATAATGTTTTATTTTCAAAATAATCTGAATATAGATCTTCATAATTAGGCGACCAAACATATTTATAACCATTTACTGGGAAAAATACATATATTTTTCCATATGATTTTGCTACCGTTGAAGAAGATGAAACAAAAACTCCTTCTGATCTAGGACGCCATCCAAATATATCCTCAAAAAGATCATCAATACTTCTTTGATCAGATGGATCTGTGTCTTTAGGTTTTCTATCATTTCTAGGAATTATTTTATATACATTATCAGAAATAGTTTCCCTTCTTGATGTTTTTGTTCCTCTATATAAAAGTTTGTTAGTCAAAGCATATTCTTTTACTATATCACTACATTCATGTTTTATTTTACTAATAACCTCTCTGTCCAATGAAAATTCAACATCACCATGTTTTACATTTATTTTCATATCTGGAAATAATTCTTGTTGCATATGTTTATTCAATCTCATAATAGATTTGCCCCTACTTTTACTAATACACAAGGATCTGAAATCCAAATTTCACGATTTGGTGGTATGTTATTTCCAGCCCTTACTAATGAAAAATCACAAGCATCTGGATCCATAAGATAATCAATAAAACCATAAAATGTTTTTCCACTACCCATATATGATACAAAAAAGGGCATAGCATACTTATATCTAAAAGCCTTGATATCCATTTCTTTTATAATTAACTCTTTATTTTTATCTATTAGTTTGAATATTTTTACCATATTAGGAAAATCATAATCTGCTCTAGTAACACATATATAATCTGATTCAACCACTATGCCGGTAATTTCTGAAATATCTTCAAATGAATATTGTAATCTTTTAGATCCCCAAATGTCCATATATGGGCATACCCCAACCTTTCCACCATTTATTGGGTATACATTATAAACATCCCCGAATCCATCGGAATATTCAGAATCGGTTGAACATATAATAGATTTACTTCTTTTTGGATATTTTGACCATTTTGATGAATTATCCATCATCAATGTATAATAATTAGATGTACTGGCTGACCTTCTAAGATCTTTAGATTTTGATGGATCAATATAAGCAAAATCACCATATCCACCAACACCACGATATATTTGAACTTTACTAACAAAGGCATCAGCATGGTCAGTTCGTAATAATTCACGGGCTTCTTCTTTGGTAATTGGTTTGCCTCTTTGTTTTTCTACGTATTCATTTAATCTCATTATTTTATAATCCAGAGTCTTTGAGTAATTGTGGAATCATTTTTTTAATCTTATTATCTAGTATAGTTCTATGATAGTTCTTCAATGAACACTTTTCATCCTTAAATATTTCACACTTGTCACATTCTAATTTTTTAACTATACAATATATTGGTTTGTTACTCATTGATTTTACCAATACCAATTGTTCCAAAAGGGGTTTCAACGAATATTGTAGTATCGGGGAACACATCTATTAATTCCTGGCAAAAAGGACAAACCATATCGTATCCATATTTTTTTACATTAAATTCTTTCTCGCAATAAGGACAAATTCCTTTATCGTTTATCATTTTTTATAAACTACCAAGTATATGAAAAAAATCAATAATTGCAGTAACGCTAATACGGCAGAAATTGCATACTGTGTTTTTGTGACTCGGCTGAGATGATCTTTGGATGCAAAACTTTCTGCTTGTTTATCCATTTTGTGTTGCAAATTATTAACGGAATCAAAGTGTTGATCGGTGGTTTGTTTGAATAATTTATGCTCGGCCAAAATCAATTCTCTAGCTAAAACTAAAGCCTTCTCTTCCAATTCCATTTTAGTTTCAATGATGACTATTCTGTCATGATCACTATGTTCAGTCATATTATCCTCTCATTAAATTTTATTCAATTGATTTATCATCTTTTCTACCATAGTATCTTCTGTTAGTAATATCTTCTATAATGGATAAATAACAATCTGTTCCTTTTATGGTTATAATTTTTGTTGTAACTTCCGTATGAACTAATCTTGTTTTTACCTGATATGTAATTTTTATCTTAGAAGCAATTCCATTTTTTTTGATCTCATTAACTATTTTTTGTCTATCATCATCATTAACATACATTCCAACATCAACTAATTTTTTGCCTAAAAGTTCGTATTCAGAATAACCAGATATTTCTTCAAAGGCATGGTTGATTTTTACAACTTCACCTGTAAGTTTAGTAATAGACATAGGTGTTGGGTTCATACAAAATGCTAGTCGAAACATTGTTTCAGATTCTTTCAATGCAATGTCACGTTCGATTAATTTCTTTGTTAATTCAGATAATGTCAATTCCATAATTCACCTCGTTATCGAATAAGGTACTTTAGTCCGAGCATAATCAAACCACAAAATATGCCAACACCAATTCCAGAAATTATACCCCATTTTCTACCAGCTCGTTCTCCGGCTTCCTTAGCAATATGTGTAAGTTCATTATCAAATACAGCAAGTCTTCTTAGAATTAGTTCTACTTTTTCACCATATTTCTCTTTCCATTTTTTATCGTCTTCTATATAAGTCAATACGGCCTTCGCCCATTCACTCCAATCTTCTGATGCCATTTAAGCCCCCTTACGTTGGTTATCGGTAATATTTCTTCCACTTCCAACCGTTCCTATCAATGTATTATTTAGAAAAATAGGTGATTTATTGACTTCCAAACATAAATATTTTCCTTTAACATTTCCATCCTCAATAAATGTACCAGACTTTTTGGTTTTCAATATTATTGCATCAGAATCAACACATACTTCACCAAAGGTATGCCATAGCGGATCATTAGGATGTAATTCTCTAGCACGGTTTACAAAAAACATATCATTTTTTCCAATCGGCTCATCAAAATCTGATGTACATAACAAATTTTCACACATGGATTTGTTTACATGTGTAAACACACCATTTACATCCTTTGCCCATATCAAATCTGGATTTGAATTACATATTAATTTTAATGTTTCATATAGAATTTGAAAATGATGTTCATTTTCTTGTATTTGAAGTTCATTGTTTAATAATCGTTCCGTTAATTCTCTAAGAGACAAATTATTTATCACACTCATTACTCCCCCCGTATTTGTAATCTTTTATTTTGATATTCAAAAATAAATAGTCGTTTAATCTCATGGTTTTATATTCAACATTCTCATAAATTCTTCCTCTTTTTTACTAAGTTTTGGTAAGAATTGTAGTCGCCTTTCTAATTTTTTTAAATATTGAGCATTTACCTTATTTGAATATAATGATTCTTTTTTATCGGATCTATAAGATCTTTTTGGTTCATATAGTATCGGATCAGTTTTACTTTTTACCTTATCAATCTCTTGCATAATAAGATATACTTCTAGTTTTGATAGGATACGACTGCATTTGGCTATGTATTCTTTTTTCTTATAATTCGGGTCACGTGATATCTTTAAGGCGTATACATATTGTGCAATAACTACTTTGATTTTATCCCATTTCAAATGATATCCACTACCGCCAATATATCTAAATTCGATATAAGGGCTTTCTTCATCCATATGTTCTATGTTTATGCCATGATAATGTTGTGAACTATATTTTATATCTAAATCTTTTGTTCTAATCATATTACGCAATTGATGAACTCTTGTCACACCTTCACTACCAAACTGTTTTGTACTATCAGAATACATTTCTTGTCTAATTTTTTCTTTCATACTAATAACATACATATTCGCTTCTCTACCATCAAAGAACTTCCATAAATAATCTTCATCAACAAATAAACATAATTTCACCGTATCAATTTTATCCATTCCATTTTTCAATGAAATGTTTATATGTAACCCACAGTCATTGTCCGTATCACCAATTTTCTTGATCATATCAAAAACATTAGGGCAAATTTTTAAAAATTTAGGTAATGACATAGGCGGACTAACAAGTTCAATGCCATATCCGCCCCCTAACGAACAATCTTCATTTATATCCCATCCTCTTGATGATTCCAATATTTGTGGATTAGCGTCCAAATAATCCTGAAGCGAATTTCTCATATGGTCAAAATCATTTTCAAACTCATTCCTATTCCATGAACTAATATAATCATTTGGTTGATCTGGTTCTTCTGGTGCAGGATGTTCGTCTTCCCATTTTTCGGTTGCTTCTTCTACAATGCCATCTTCTTCATCTGTAAGGTCTGAATGATCTCTGTCAGGAAATGTTTCTTCTAAAAAATCCGATACGAATCTTGACCGTTCATTTCGCCATGAACGGTCAAAGTCGTAAAGAGCGTCATCATAATTTATAGAATTTTCTATTGCATTTTCATAATCTTCTTTTTCAGCTGATCTGTAATTATCTAAAAAAGATTCATTCATTTTAAATTCAAATTCGGCCCCAACGAGGATATCATCAGACCCAAGTATGGCATCTATTTCCTTCTTATTAACTTTTTCATTCAAATCATTATAAAATCTGGACATCGTTACCTCACGAAAATTTCAAATATAATTCTGCTCGTATCTTCTTGAACGCCTGATGTAAATGGCCAGCCCATCTGGTCGCACAATTCTACAATAAAATCAGATATTTCTTCCAATTCTTCAAATAATACAACAAGAACCATGTTTCCACTTTTTCTTGAAAAAACTATGGTTCTATCGACATCTTCATATGTGTCACTATATGTTGCCAACGTATATTGGGCATTACATGGATGTTCAATATAATGATATATCATTTCTTTGTCATTACTCTTGACCGCAACGGCTTCATTGAGAAGATTTTGTATTGGTTTGGCTTTCTTTTCTTCTTTTATAATAACCTTTGCCGGTATTTTATTCAAGAATTTTTTCATTTTATCTGACATACTAATACTCCTTATTTGCCATACCATGTGCTGGCTATTCTTTTTATATCTTCAATATCCATTATATTCGGTGATAAATATTTCCACCCATTCACTAACATTTTATCATATCGTTCAACACCAATAGGATTTTCAATCGGAGCATCATAAAAATATGAAATTCGTTTGAATGCTTTTTTGATAACATCATCAGTCAGTTCATTGTCATCATTATTTATCTCCATATTAAAATTAAAATACCCTTTTACATCATTTTTTAATTTTTGTAGTTTTTTATGATAATCAACTATAACGGATTGGTCAACTTTACGTTGTCTATTATTAGCACGTTGTAATGCTGTATCTAATGATGTATTGACAAATATCATGGCATAATCATATCCTATTTCATCTAATACATTCAATCTTGCCCTCAATCTATTTGGATTTGCTGCCGTTGTATCAATAAATAATGGTAGAATACCATTAAAATATTGAACCAATTGATTTTTAGATATTATTTTAGAACGGTCATATACTGCCGGTATGTTTTCTATGTCAAGAAATTCAGTAAACTTATCAACATTTACAATTCTAGGTTCAACGGTTCCTGATTTGATTTTTGTTAATATATAACTTTTTCCTGAACCGGCTGTTCCGGCCATGAATATAGCTTTGAATCGCCCGGCATCATTCACACTTTCGGTTAATAATGATGTTGTTTCATTCATATACGATAAAAAGCCCATTAATATTCTCCTTTAGTTATCTTTTTAACAGCATAATAAGATACATTTAAAGCATCCATTATTTATTGAAATGTATTACCAGCATCACGCAATAATAAAATATTATCTATATATTTTTTATATTTTCTTTTACCAAACTTTCCATTTTTTTCACCTGTTGTTCCGATATGAGATTGGCTATTTTTTAATATTCTTTCTGTCAAATATTTTTCTTCAATATTAATCATTACTTGCCTCCAACCTTCATCTTACTTATAAATTTCTTATCCAATTTTTCTAAAAACATATCAAATTCAAAGAAAACTATACTAGGCAATTCATCATCGTATGATAAGATGACATGTTGTTTGATATTTGTTTTCATCAATTTCGATAATGATGTGTCATCTTCAATGCCTACTAATATTGGCATTCCCTTTTTTCTGAATATCAACATCCCTTGTTTATCAGCAGTTCTAGCATCCTTGATACATTGTGCCCAGAAATCTTGTATTGTATCATTCTTATTATTCTTGAATAATTTCATGAAATCAGCATCAGGATACCCATCTTTACATTCAATAGAGAATTTTGATGTCAAAACTCTAGCTTCTGGTTTTATGGCTATTATATCGCCTGTTATTTCACCGTTTTGTTCGTTCATTGTGGCCACAGCACCTGAACTTGGGCTTCTGTAGAAATAATATTCTTTATCCTGTCCTGTAAGCCACAAACTAAGTTTATGTGATATCAATCGTTCAAAAGCACTGCCTTTCGATTTTCCCTTGCCTGGTTTCATTATTAAACAACCTCCCTCAATATAAATCCATTATATCCTCTATATCTCAACATTTTAAATTCATCAGATATTTCCTTGATTGCTTGTTTTATCTCTTTGAATATTGTAGGTATAAGATTAGTCAATGATTCAGATACATTATAGTTATCTAAAAAATGAATATAATCTTCATAGGTTATACTTTCTTCTTGAACATAAGTATTCAATCTCATTGACGTTTTCCTATTTTGTATCAGTTGGAGTAGTTGTTTTTGCCGATGTTAATGCCGTTTCTATTACTGATTTACCAGCCCATAGACCAAAAGATATACCAAAAAAACTGATTATAAATCCTTGTAGTTCTTTCAGATTTTGAATCATTTCTTTTGAACTGAAACATATAGCAATTGTAAGCATACAAAATATCATAACTGTTATGACTAAATTGACAAATGATCCTTTGATTGATTTTTTTTCATCATCCCAAAATATATTACTATTCATGTTTATCACCTCTTGATATTATCTATTTTATTTTTGACATCAATTCGTTCTTGTTCTATTTTTTGAAAATCCTCTTTTAATTCAACATCTTTAGGGTTCTTTTTTGTAAGTGCCTTATATTGATAATATTGGTCTGTTAGATTTATATATCTCTGTTCCAATCTATCTTTTACCATATCACTTTGAAATGATTTTAATGTTTGAACAAGTTGTATTTCAGATTTCTTCAAGTCATCTGATGTGGCATATCGGCTATCAATAGCTAATACGCCTGTTATCAAGGATATACCTAATACAATACTTCCTATAATTGTTTTTATTTCCATTATACACCTCTCACATTCAAAAGTATTACAACAATAATACTAATACTGCGCCTGCAAGTATACCTATACCAATACCACCAACAGCAATAAACACTTTATCCCATATATTGCCTTTGTCTTTTTCATATACTTTGATCTTATCTTCATATACTTTCTTTTGATTTTCAAGTTCCTTTGCTGATAAGTCTAATTGGTCTTGTTTTAACTTTACTTGTTCTTTTAGAATAATATTTTGTTCCATCAATAAAGTGTTTTGATCCACTAATTGACTATTCGCCTTTTCAATCAAAACCACCTGACGTTCATATAAACTAGACCTTTCCAATTCAACAACCATTTTTTTAGCATCAGCAATTGGAATAACAATATCTTCTGCAAACGATATGAGTGGTGTACATAATATGAATATACTACTTAACAGTATACCCAAGGGTTTTAAGCCTTGCTTTAATTTCTTTAACATCTTTAGGTTCATTTATATCAGTGACCTCCTTTTTTAATATATCCAATTCTTTCTTTGTTGCTACATATGCTAGTTGTGATGTTCGTAATTGAATAGTCAATGCGCTCAATTGTTTTTCTTTTTCTTGTAATTCTTTATTTTTTATTTCCATATTATTTACATACTCAATACGGTATTTTTCAATATAACTATCTAATACACTTTGGAAATATTTTGATGATGGCCCTTTCAGACCATAAAATAATAACACAAGGCATATGATAACAATACCTATTGCAATCACATATTTTCCAACAACATCCCATACTTCCTTAAACATTTTGATACCTCCTAAATTGTACCTTCATAATATCCAACTACATCAGATGGATTCCAAATATTTTCATTACTTTTTATTTGATTTACATATCTCAATTTACCACAAAGGCAAGCATCGAATCCAGTGGTTGCTTCTTTGTTTATTTGTCCGCCCCAACCACCGCCAAATTGAAAATATCTATATTTACCAATTCGTATATTCATTGAAAAATATGGTATTGGTATATAGTGCCAAAATGAAGCAGCAAATTGAATAAAGAACATACTATTACAATATTTTGTATACCATTTATTCCAAATACGAAGATCAGCAATTACATATTTTTTTCCTTTCCACATAAGTTTTCTATCACCCATAGGGACAGACCAACAATTATTTATAGGTTCCTTTTCATCATAAGGAAGATATCCCATTCTCAAATTCAATAATGAATATGGTTTTACATTTTTGAATACAAACGGCGGAACTGTATCTCGTAATACCTCTGCCGGATTACGGACAAAATCTTCAAGATTACTTGATTTACCATAAATGTAGGTGTCAAACCATTTCCATTTTCTACAAAAAGTAATCAACGATTGAAACCATTTCATTTCCCAAATATGCATTTTAATCCCCTCCATCAACTTCATCTTCATCATAGTCATTTTCAACAAAATCACTGGTTGTAATTCTATACTTTTCTAATAAACACGGGCTTTCTGTCCATACCTCTTTATTTCCAGGCAATTTATCGCCAATCTTTTTTATCATAAATCTATTTGCTGGTAATACATTTCTAAATGCTTCAAGAACAGGCACACCTTTCTTAATTTTTATCAATATGTCATCAACTTGTTTAGGACACCAAATATGTTCATCACGAAATTTAATAATATCTATATGTTCTTTATCTGCTTTATTAATCTTATCAAACATTTCTTTTAATACATTTGGTTTAGTTTCATTTGATTCTATCGAAATATCAAAAACATTGAGTATCATTCTAATCATTTGATTCATTTCTGGCATACTATAATCAAACGACCCCCAAAAATGATTTGCTGGTGTTACACCAAGTATGGCGCCATCATACGGATATACTTGATATAGTGATCCCCAATCAGACCCACCACTTTTGCTTGTCGAACATATAACAGATTTGGAGAATTTAGGATATTTCTTCCATTGAGATAAAAGTTCCATCAATAACATATACCAATTTTGTGTATATTCAGATACTCTTGTATGTTGAGATGGATCAATGAATAAATATGGAACATTTTCCATTTTACTAATACCACGATATAATGGTGAATGCATAGAATGTTTACAATGTTTTTCTTTCAATTCTAAAAACATATCTTCTGTTATAGGAACTGAACGATGTTTTTTTCCTTCTAATCTATCATTATTACCATATTCAAGTAAGAAATTATTTAATCTGCTCATTTTACTCCAAGGATATGTTCATTAGGATTTATAAAATTATACCAATGCATCGGGTCAATAGTTTTCTCAAAAAATAATGGAACATATGTTTTTGGTTTTATAATCTCTATTGGTTCTATTGTTTTAGTTGATTTCACATACCAAAATCGTTGACCGTCCGGCCCTAATCTATATTGTTGTGAATACTTATAAACCTTTTCCCCATATGAATAATTTACATCACAAAAGGATAACCATTTTGTTTTAGCTTTATCAGTATATACACCACCACGAACACAATATTTTTTCATCTCTGTGTTGTCGCATACAGTTCCACCACGTTCACTTTCATAAAAGAACCAATATCCACCATTATAAAATCTGTATACATCGGCTAAATTTTCACCACATATATCTTTATACTTAGAAGGATATCCTTTATTCTTGTTCTTACCTACTGTAATTGATTGTTGATTAAACTTTTGTGTTCTAATCAACATGATATAATACGACTGAGCACGTATAGAACTTTGTACATTATATGGGTCAATGGTAATATATTTTCTTATTTCGGCCGTTACTCCTGTTGATGGTGTGAATTGAAATAATCCAATGCCCCCATCAAATGATACTAAATCACCACGGCAGGATGTTTCAGTTATAGCACATCCGATATTATACCACCAAGGAAAACTAGGGCCATTATATTGTATACCATATGCCCGTATATCTGGCAAATAATCTTGACATCTATCCTTAGCAACGGATGAAAAAGGCAATAGTGCCATAAGTAGTATAAGTAACCATTTTTTAATCATTAGTTCTCCAATACCATAAGTTGAACATCTGTTACTATGCCCTTATACGGCGTTCCAAGTGGGACAAATCCTAATTTTTTATTGACAATCAACGATGCTTTGTTCGTTACTCTTATTGTAGCATATATGCCTTGATTGTTTACCTTAACAAACAATTTCTTTTTCAATAATGTATTATATCCTTTTCCTCTGCTCGATGGATCAGTAAATGAGAATCCAACTTCATATGGATAGTCATCAGCGTAATCTTCAACACCGGCTTTTCTGAAAATGTCAAAATCACCCTCTTTTAGTGAAGTGACTGCCTTGATTGCCGACCCTTCAAATAGAAATCCTACCCAAATCAATTCTTTGAATGAATTTTTGACGTGGGCAGGCGTGTTCTGATCACCTGATACTACGAGGTCAATAAATTTTTGACGGTCTTCTAGGGAACATTCAGACGGTTTTTGTATAACAATTTTTACATTGCTTTGTTCTGTTATATATTGTTGTAATCTCAATGGTTTATCCGCCTCTTGCCCACGCAAAGATTATTGTTACATACCAAGCAATAATCAATAGATTGTTTGACCAATCCTTTTCTAATGCAAAATTGATATATGGGAATATGATTTTTCGTGATATATGAGCATGAATGATACCAGCAGATACAAATACTAATTTACTAAAGAAGATACTGATTAGTCCTAGTTTTGCTGTAGCGGGTAATATAACATCAGGAGCAAAAAATGCTATCAAGAATACACCTAATAACATCAAGGCATCAATTGATATTCGTTTTATAAAATCAAATTTAGATATTTTTGCTTCATCTTTTTTATCTGACATAACACACCTCTTTACACTAATTTATTTCATATCTTTATTTATAAAAAAAAACACTAAAGAAACGAAACTTCCTTAGTGTTTTTATATATGATATGTGTTTATTCTATTTCGTTGCCTGCTTATATAATCTAATAATCGAAACTCCTACACATAATAGTAACCAACCAATCATGAACATAGGCGATGTTCCAAACCAACTATCCATCTTCAATCCAACAAAGGTGAATAACATTGTGCTTAATACCATTATAAACGACCAAGCACTCAACGAATATACTTTCTGCATTATGTTTCTTTGTGTGTTATTCATAATATCCTCCGATATTTTTATGTACTTCACACATTTTCTTTTTTGTTTCTTCGTTATGTTTTTTACCATACATACCATTTTTACACCCTCTACAGGATTCACTAATCTTTCTTTTTGTTTCTTCTGTATGTGTTCTTCCTTTCATAATCTCACTATGATGTTTTCTTTGTTCTTCTGATATTATCTTTCCTTTATGTCTATCACTCATTTTCTTTTTTGATTCGGTTGTATGTTTACGACCCTTACCAGACTTACTCATTTTCTGCTTTGTTTCTTCTGATACTTCTATACCTTTATGTGACTCACTCATTTTCTGCTTTGTTTCTTCTGAAGCAAAATGTTTTCCTTTATTGGATTCGCTTATTTTCTGTCGTGATTTTTCTGATAGTATCCGTTCTTTTGCGTATATACTAGCCGCTTGTTTTATCCTTAGTTTTATCTCATCCGTTCTATTTTTATACGCCTCTCTCATTTTTTGTTTTGCATCATCTGTATGACATATACCAGCCATTCCTCCACTAATTGTGTCAACAAAATTACATAGAGGGCCTGTATTATTGTTTTGTCTACCAACAGCTCGGTTTATTTTTCCTTCTAAAACAAATGCATCATATTCATTTAAATGTTCTGTATGAAAAATAATTAAAGGCGTGCCTATCTCTTTTATTTTATTACTGAAATCTTTATTATAACATCTTTTCAAATGACTATGCGCCCGTCCATTACACCCTTTACCTACATAGAATGGTTCATAACCAAACTCATATTCACCATACACATAGTTACCAGGCTTACGTGGATCAAGATATACATAGACATAAAAAATATTTTCTTCTGGGTTACACATAGATTACCTCACTATAAATAGAATTGGAAGGGACAGCGGATACCTCACGCCGTTGCTTGTGTGGTCTCAACACCAAGCTTACCTTCTATATCTATTTATAAAATTGTATAATATGGTAAATCTAAAAACTTAATATTAAGCAGAAACAAGAGTTTTGATGGCATCAATAACTGGATTAGTAAACAAAGATACCAATAAGGTATAAAGAGCAAATGTTCCAATAGCTTCACTTGTAAATATTCTTTTATACTTGTTCTTTAATCCTACAATAACTAAACCACCCACCATCAAACATCCAAGTTGAAAATAAGGAAATGCTTCGATTGGTGCTGCTGTTGCCTGTGCAATTGCAAATGTGCCTGTCATCAATACTACTGCCGCTGTCGTCAATAATGTCGTTAATTTTTTCATATCATTTCTCCTAAACTAAAGTATTTTTGTCACAATCATGCCTTATTAAGTAGAAATATCTATACCAAAGTGACCTGTTTTTGAAAATATATTTTAAACTGACTGAATAAAGACTTGACAAAAATAATAAGATAAGATATAATGTTTACAAATGAAAAATTGAACATTATATCAAATGGTATTGAACGAAATGATTTAATGAAGTTACATACTTAACTAATGATTGAACGAGGTGATAAATGAATGAAAATATATATTATGTCTATGTTTTTTTAGACCAAATGAAAGAAGGTATTTATAATTATGGTGGTGAATATATGTTCAACTATGAACCGTTTTATGTTGGTAAAGGAAAAAATGGTCGATATTCATCACATCTAAAAGGCAAATCACACAATAAAGAATTAAGAGCGAGAATAGATTATATAAAAGAAACAACAAAAACAGAACCAACTATTATGAAACTCTATTATCATTTGAGTAATTCTGATGCCATAATTGAAGAACGGCGAGCGATCAATATTATTGGAACCAAAACCAGTAAACGAATCAAAGGGCCATTAGTCAATAAAGATTTTTCTAATGTATATGACAATTCTATACCTAATATAGACAAAGAAACTTACATTTTGGATCACCCTTATATTTCATCACAACAAGTATTTATTGGTATATACAATTTTCTTGCTTTCTGTAAACGAAAACATTTGAATAGTCAATCGTTAATTGACGGTAAAATAATTGATGGATGGTCTTTAACTATTGTATAATAAAAAAGGGAGGCTCTATGGCCTCCCTTCAAAACTATTTTAATTCCGTATTAACGCATGGCTCTAAGCTCGGCCATCAAATCTGCTTCATCCAAATCACCTGTTTCAACGGCTTCTGCTTCCAATGTGGTTGCTGGTACTTCTTCACCTAATTCAGCGGGCACATCATCAACAACTTTTGATGCCTTAATAGGAGCGCCGTTGTGTTTCTGCCATTCTACTTCAACCATATCCCACAACATTTCGTTTTTCAACATCTTGATTGTATCGTCTTTTGACATTTCAAGGCTTGTAAGATATTCATCAATAGAATATGTTGAACCCATAATTTCCTTAATCCTTGCATCATTGTCAGCCAATGGTGAAGATTTGCGTGAGAAAATAGAATCCGAATAATCAGGATATGTATTTCCCTTTGCATCTGGTTTGGTTGATTTGATTTTGATTATGATATTATGTCCATCTGCGCCTGGGTCAAATATGGCATAGCCTAATCCTTCCTTCTTATCCAAAACCTCATTCTTTAACTTAGATTCTAGTTTAGAAGGAAATTCATATAACTTCGTTTTACCTGATGCCTTCTTTGTTTCATCATCTTGGTCTTTATCTCTTGGGTCATCAACAACATAAAAATTGCCGACATGACGTTCTTTCCTCTTTCTGGCAAAAGCAACCTTCTTGTCATCTGCTGTACCTGTATATAGTGAACTTACAACGGAACATACCGGACAAAAACATTCCATTCCATGTGTTTTAGGGCACATAAAGAATATCCACCGATCTCCAGATTTCCACATATGATAGAAATACTTGCGCGTGAAACATCCCTTCTGATCAGGAATAAATCTTCCTTCATATACTTTTGCTTTTTCAGCAGTTCCTGCTTGTGGTGATTGCCATACGAAATCTTGCCGCCTTATTGGGTTTTTTACTTCACTAATTTCCTTTTGTTTTTCGCCAACATAATTGTCGAAAAGTTTAGCATTGATCCATTTTGATTGCCCCATTTCTATTACCTCCATTCAATTTGCTTAGTTATTGCCTTAAGCGGCATTATTTTACCCTTGTGGGTATATTTTAATTAGTGTAACATTATTCATTAGTATTGTAAACTATTTTTTATCCAATATTGAATTGTAGCTGTTGGAATAGACATCATATCTGATATTTGTTTTTGTGTTTTACCATTTATTTTTAGTGATATGGCCTCTAAAATGATAGCATTAGAATATTTTTGATTCTTTCCTTTACCAGACTTGCTTATGTTTCTTTTGTGTTCTTCGGATTTATGTCTGCCTTTAGCTGATTTACTAATATTCTTCTTATGTTCTTCTGAAAATATTTTTTCCATTTCATATTAGATCCTTTATTTTATAAATTAGTTTCCAAAACCATACTCGAAATTGTCTAATTGGGTGACCCTTTAAATAACGAGTATGTAGTATTTTAACAGCGTCTGTTTCTTTCATTCGTCTCATTCCTCCACAATATTCTGGACTAGCACAATGAGATAATCCGATACTTCTACAATCTGGACAATATAGTCCAGATGGATTATCTGAAATTGGAGCATTTTTTGCTGGTTTCTTTTCCAGATATTCAAATGGTTTCATTTTGTTCAATTTGCTTATATTTTTCGATTTCCTCTATTAATATACTTGTTACAGAATATTGTATCAATTTTGTAATATCATTCTCACTCAATGGTAAAGTATATTGTACCTCATTTGGTTCAAGTTGTAAACGACTCATTGCATATGTTAATAATTTTTCTATATCTAGTTCTGCCAAATCAACGTCACAAACGAAATTCCCATCTGTATCTTCAATTCTTATAATCATCTTTTCCTATTCCTATTCCTTCTTTTAATTTTTCAAGTTCATCGGCAAATACAGCCCGAAATGCCATCAATGCCACTCGTCTACGTCTATCGTATTCGGATTCAGATTCAAATACTTCTAAACATTCATCTTTCAATTCATTAGTTGGCAATGATGTCATATTGGTTCCCAATTTTTCTTATTACTTTCTATTTCTTGAAGTATCATATCATCACGAACGCTTTTCATATAAACTAAAGAAGATGTTGACCATCCATCATAACAATCTAACCAATACCATAAAATCTTCCTTTGAATTTTATATTGTCCTGAAACTTTATTTTTAACAATTCTAAGTTTATTCATAACCATTATTACCTTTTCTTATACATTACCACATGTTATAAAATCTGTAAACGTTTTTCTTTCAGTAAATCCAGCAGCATTTTTATGACCACCACCGCCATATTTTACGGCAATCCTTGATACATCAATCTTAACACTTCGTAATTGATTTATCTTTAATATTCCACCTGTTACTTCATCTAATTTGTGATAAAATATCCAAGCCAGGTCGTAATTACGTTCTTTATATATAATATGCCCTAATTGTGATGCCGACCTCAAATGTGTTGAATTAATCATTAAACATGAATACATTTTATCTTCCCACATAATAGGCAACGGAAATCCAATTTCATCAATCATCTGATTCAATTCCCTATATTTTATATCCTTTGCATCTTTACCTAATTTGAATAATGGTTTAAATTCATCATCAGGTAATGACAACAAATAATCCCATATATTCCCTTTAATATCAGATAAATCTATACTTTGTGTGTATTCATAGAAATGTAATGTATTATCACCATATCTCATTACCCATCTATCATAATCATCAACTAATGCTACAACACATGGAATACTCTTTTTTGGTTTGATAACATTATATGCATCAGGATGAAAATATAACCAAGTCAACATAGCTCCAGAATAATCAATAGACCTCATTCCTTTCAAATCACTAAATTCTGTTAATCCTTCTATGACAGATTTGTGATGGTCAATATGCACCACGTTCTCTCGTCCAACAATATCAATCAATTCATTAAACTTATCTCGTTTTAATGAATAATCTAAGATATAAACTTTATCCATATCTTTTGTAAATGTTGGTTGTTTCAAATTATAATCTGTTTCAATACATATGATTTCATCATATCTATTCTTCAATTCTCTATATGCTACAGCGGCCGCACACCTGCCATCCAAATCATTGTGTGCACAGATGACTATTGACAATTTTAAATATCCTCACTTTCATTTATAATTTTTGATGCTCGTTTTCTTGCTTCAATCATTGCTCTTGGATGCCTATAAATGTCACGAAATTTCTCAACCATCATATCAATTGTTGTATGTTCGCCTTTATAATCAGTGTCATCAACAGTTATAGTATTTTTAGCAATAATTTTATATCTTGATTCATTCATTGGGCTTGTATCTTTCATGATTATAAATACTCCTTAAATGCTTGCCACCAACTCATTTCATATTCTTTATGCCTATATATAATTCGTTCCATTGTTCTCAAATTAGATTCAATCCATATCTTTATACCATAACCAATACAACATAATAATATAGCTCCAGAAATACTTGTAAATATTAATAACATAATTTCAAGCATAACAATCAGTTTTATCAACATAACAATCAGTTCTATCAACATAGCCAATCCAACAACAATACCGATCCAAAGACCAATCAATAAACACCATTTGATAATTTCATACAACTTCAATAACACAAACACAATTATTTTTTCTATCATTTTATTCACCAACACTTTCGTCTTTAATCATTTTATATCCCTTTGCAATACTATTCCTGATACCAATTTCTAAATATCTGTCCTTATTTTCAATTATGACATATTGTAATATCTGTTCAAGATTCGTGAACCATTGACTATCAGGCACAGTTTGTAAAAAATTAATCTCCATATTATTATCTCCTATTATTTTTTAATCATCATCTGGTAATATTCTTTCCATCATCTCTGTTAATTCATCATCCTTATATCTTTTCTTGATTTCATCACTTACTTCTTTATCATATAACATCTGTTGTCCTGCTGATAAACCGGGCGTTTTCGTATTCAATAACTTGCCCTTCTTTTTAGTAATCATTCATTATCCTCCTAAACTTCATCGTGACATCTTTGTTCACATACACTACAACAATTACAAACAGTTGGATCATCACCAAATACATCAAACAATGGGCATATATGTGGATTCTGACCAATTCTAATCTTACAACTCTGACACAGCATATCCTCTGATACTATATCTTTAAAATGGGGCATCTTCTTCTTCATATTCTTCCTCATATTTTTCATCATGTTCATTCTTCCATGTTTCTTCGTGTTTTTCTACATATTTGTTATCAACCATATTTATGCCTTTGATTAGGCCACCTGTCAATGGGCATACACTTGGAAATGTAAAATCAACATTATGATACTTATTTGCCCTAATATTAAGACAAGGATTTATGCAACAATATGGACTATAATCTGTTGACCGTTCATGATAATGACAAAATGGACAATCATTACAACCACTTATCTTGATAATGCCTTCTTCAAATACAATTCTATTCATATCAATTCCTTTTCTTATAATTTACTACTAAATATATTATTCACAACTCTATTGATTTCTTCCGATAATGTCCAATAATTCTTCATCACTAATGGAATCAACGCTCGTTCATAATCCTCTAATATTAAAAACTTCTGACTAATTAAAAATGCTAATGTGTGTTTATCAATTCTATTCAATAAGAAATGTTTGATTGGCGCCTTCATACCATCTTCATTCATTCTACAATATTGTGAATATATATTCAAATCACTACGAAATTCATGTTTATCCATCCATTCCTTAATGTAATATATACTATTATTGTAACATTCTAATACATTCCCATTTGTTCTCTTTAATTGCTTATCCTTCTCAATATATGATAACAATATCCGTCTATCATAAAATTTTGAATATGAAAATGCCTTACCATGTAACTCAAAACCATAATCAAAATATCTATCCATGTCGATATTTTGCCATCGCGTGTTGAAGGCAATCGTGATTAGCTCTAATTGTTTCACATTCTCTTTGGTCATTTTAGACCATACACTATCCCAATTCTTGGGTATACGAAATCCACGCCCTAAATATCTTGATTGTGCCCCACGAAATGACAAATATGTATCTTGAATTTCAATCATGTTATTTTTTCCTTATAATTAATGATACCATCTTATACAAACCCAATGACATAAGATATAATGTCCCTAATATCCCTATGACCGGCCAAAATATACCATATCCTACAGCAAATAATAAATGAAGATTAAATTCTTCAAATGTCAATTTACCATTATGATTACTAATAAAACGTATAAATGATGCCACACCAACAACAAACAATCCAATAAAATATATTAATTCATAATTCATTTAATCTTCCCTTTCAAATATATCTTATATGCTAAGGCCAATATCAATTGACCAATCCACATACCAATTGTAATAGGCCAAAATAATCCCATCACAAAACTAACACCTAAATATAAACAAAAATATCCAAATGAAACAACACCAACAACATTATCATGTTTGAGTAAATATCTAAATGTACCACCCCAAACAAGTATCCATACAACTATATGAAAAATCATCCATAATTCCATATCCTATTTGCCTCTCTTATCAAGAACTAATTTCGTATATAATACCATCATTACTTTACGTAAAAGTAATATAACAATAACAATTGGCCAAAATATACCACCCCAACTACTCAGGGCAAACCAAATACAAAAATCAGAGAAATCAATATAATCCAAATATACATTTTGTGATTTAACCCAATAAATAAATGTCCCAAACCAAAATACAATCCCTATAATAATATAACTAATCCAAAATTCTAACATTTTATATAACCTCACTTTCAAATAATACTATATCATATTATTTCAAATTCGGCAATCACTTTATTCCCTTGCCGAATAAGGATAAATACGAACTCACATATGCCTTTAAATTCTTATAGCCATTATCTTCCCAAAACAATTGATCATGAACCTTACCATAATCATTTTCAAAGGTAGCCACACGATAATCAATATCATTTGCCAATGATTCAATATGATTTATAATCCCATCTTCATCATTACTAATACATGACATATCCTTATATGGTTCAATATCACTATATACGCCGGGACAACCAATAACAGTATATTCTAAACATTTGATATTCGACTTACTCTCATTAAATATGCCAGGTGATAACAAAGCCACACATATATCTAAATCTAATGATTTTAAATGTGCTGGATAATCAAATATGCTCTTCCATCCATGAAATTCAATTTTATCTTTTATATCCTCTAATTCAACAGGACAAGCCCCACTAAATACCCAACAATATTTGTCAACTGTTTTCTTAATAAAATTCAATATCTTATCACCAAAATCACCACCACGAATACCATTTTTATATTCAGCCGAATTAATATTACAAAAATGATTCTCCGATCCAGCCCATCCAATTCGCGGTCGCTCACTAATAGAACGATGATGCCTATCTATTCTAACATCACCCCAAATAAATTTAGGTAAATGATTAGGTATAACTACAATATTATTACAATATGCACTATATATCTCTTTTAATTTATTAGTGCTAACAGTCATACCATCAACTATCTCCATCATTTTATATATCGCCCCATTATTACTATTGTAAAATGATGATGCATAATTCCATGCAGGTATGTCCTGTAATAAATCATCAATCTCATATATGATCGGAACCTTCACTAACTTCCTTATGTTCCTTATGTAATGCTGAAATATCCGTAAATGCTGATCTGTTGCTGAACGCTGAAATTGAACAAATGTATATGATTTATAAAAATTAGGGTCATTTATAAAACTTGTGGTGTAATCTGCCTCAAATGCATAACCATTATCCTTATCACGATATAAATTCAATAATAACGATGGATACATAATTCGTATATGAGCGCAACCTTGACGATCTCCCATATATGACATAAATCTAAATTTCGCAGGCCCATTTATAATACTCAATTCTTTATCATTCACCATTTATATCCTACCCTCTATTCTATATATTTTTGGTTCATTATTCGTTATGTTCGTATCATCTATCCCAATGCCACATATCTCACATATATTCCTCTTTTTATCCAATATGTTCACTAAATCCTTCTAATCAACTATATCATATTTCGGTGGATTAATATTCGGATTAGGTTCGTTATCCTTGTGTCGTTCATTCTCTGGTTTATCTAAATCTAACCACATCATAGTGCCATGTGGTATGTCACGAATATCATCATGATTTGTACAATCCTGTATTCCAATCAAATTCGCACCACTATCACCATCAATAAATTTATGTAAAATATATTTCTTATCCTTATGATCAATAACTATGCCTTCATCAACACGAAACATACAATATAACGCCTTTACAAAAATGTTGAATCCTAATCTGTCCTCTGGATGCTCTAAATGGTCTGCCGGTACTAATATCTCATTCTCATTTATCATATATCTAAATCCTCCTATAATTTTTCCTATTATGCCAGTATATAATTTTATATCTAATCTAACCTAGGACTGGCCTTGGATAATGAACCAATAATAATCCACAATAATCCATTTTACTCTACCCTTTTTGCTTTATCAGGCTTCAAAACTTTTTCAACGGTCATACCCTTGTATTTCTTGCCATGCTGCAGTGCCCATAAAATACTCGACTTGGCAAACTCTTTGTGTGTTTTACAAAACCCATTCAGGCTATCATTCTCGATTGTAATCACTTCACCATCAGGTTTCGTGAGGATGTAGTTCCATAACGCCCTATTGTTCTTAATTCCCATCTTGCTCTGTCGTTCTTTCTCTCTGGTTGCGGGATTGTCCATAGGATTCCATACTTCCATTCTTTTCTTGGCATGTTCTATCTTTGAGAGATTGCCTGTCAATTTTTTACTGATTTTTGCCTTAATTTCGTCAGATTTTTCTTTGCCATGGATTTCTTCTAATGTTCTGTGGTCGCCGTATCTGCCGGCATTTTCACCTGCCATATCCTCATTGATAACAAGATTATATCCCATTTCATCTGATTTGTATTCGCCGATGTAATATTTTAATAATTCTTTTGCCTCGTCCACATCCTGACATTCATCCAGTATTTCCCATTTGAAATATTGTGTGCCTAAGTGTTTGATTATTCTATGGATTTCATCTTTTGGATTTTCTAATTGGGAATGATACAAGTGGAAGTGTAATCTTTGTTTTAGTGGCATATGGGTCATTTCTATATAGACAGATGGGATGTCACGATTTGCCGTCATCATATTGGTTGCCATGAGGATAATATACATAGATGTTATAAGTCCTTGTTATGATTGGTATTAATACTGCTTGACTTTTTTACAATAATATGATATAATGAAGCATGGAGTGTATATAATATAAGGGTTAACATTATGACCACATTTGATTTAGTATAACACATTATATAAAATATGTCAAGTTATTTATTTTATCTGCGGTCGAAAATAACGACCGCAAAATAAATAGATTGCCTTATATGACGTTTTGTGATATAATAGGAATGATATATATAATATTAATATTGGATTTTACGCATGCCGCTCTAAGGATATTATATCACATTATGGAAAATAAGGCAAGCGTTATTTTCATACTGGCAAAAGATAATGCTTGATTTCTCGATGATAATGTGATATAATGGGAGTGATGCGTAACTCGCCGAGGGTCTAATAATATCAAGTAGTTAGACAGAAACAATCATAATATCTACTTATATAAAATAGTAGTTTTTGTATTCCAAAATGAAACAGAAAAACTAAGATATGACTTTTTATTAGAACAAAATTTAAGAAATCATGAAAACCAGACTATGCCTACATAAGAATGTATCATGTCCATATCAGGGACATGATATAAAAACGTGTCCAAATTATATCAAAATATGGACACGATAATAAAGCTTGACTTTTATTGAAAAAGGGTATATACTATAAGGGTATTTTGGGAGGGTGGGATCAGCAAAACACATTTTCGTGATGCTATGCCACCGGAGCAAAAAGCGAACACATTTTCGTGATGCTATGCCACCGGGCGCAAAAAGCGAACACATTTTCGTGATGCTATGCCACCGGGCGCAAAAAGCGAACACATTTTCGTGATGCTATGCCACCGGGCGCAAAAAGCGAACACATTTTCGTGATGCTATGCCACCGGGCGCAAAAAGCGAACACATTTTCGTGATGCTATGCCACCGGGCGCAAAAAGCGAACACATTTTCGTGATGCTATGCCACCGGGCGCAAAAAGCGAACACATTTTTTAGCCGAACATATATGCGGACAAAATGTCCTATATCTTGATATTATTGAAATTGATGATTTCACCATTACTGATGATGCACTCAATATATCGTCTGGCGGTTTCCTCGCCTCTATCTCTCAATAGGCGAGATACGTGTAATGGTAATTCTATCATATAGCCAGACCCACAATTAGTCATATTCACCGAATGTTCTTTGAAGATTTTATCAACCAAATCGTATGCTTCTTTTGATGGATATGAATACCCACTATGTTCTCTCAATATGCGTTTATTACAGATTTTACACTTACTGACCGTGTATTGTGATCCACTAAATTCATCTGTTTCGACCTTATAGGTTATGGTTGGTTCAAAGACATGAATACAATCAATATGCTTACACTTTTTACAATATCTAATGCCACCGTAGCCGGTGCCCCCATTCAGGGTTGAAATGTTCTTGTGCCGGTGATTCAAAATCAATCGAATAGAACGACCCTTTTTCATTACACTTACTTGTCCAACATAATGACGCATTGATGTAATCATGCTTGAAGCAAAATTTTCTATCATTGATGTTCATTAGCAATGCTTTCGATTTTTCATCATAGTAGTTTTTGATACTATCGGTTATTTTGATTTCCATAAATTCTCCAATTTTTAGATTTTGATGCTCGCCGCCCGGAGCTCAAATGTCACTTTTATAAAATTTCAGTTGGTAAGGATTCCTTACATACTGACCAAGACGCAATAGCCATAGGGTGCCTAGGCGGGTTATGTAAAAGAGGGTATTACAGAGGGGATCGAGACCCTCATTTCCCCACAAATATGATGAGCAGGGATCTTCTATTAGATGATCCTGATATTCACATTCATTAGATATAAGAAAAAAGAGGAACGTATGTAAGGTCGCGGCCCGTGTATCCAACCTTCGGCTAATCTGGGCAGGGCTTACTTCATATCCCTCTTTTTGTATTTTCTACTTGTGTGAACACCCAAGGGCTCTAACACAAGTAATGTTTGGTTTGGTCAATGGAGTCGAACCATACCTTATACGTCACAGTATTCAAATCTTGCCCGATCGAGAGAAAATTTGATACCCTTGCAAGTTGTATAAGTCGCCGGATACCACATGTTTCATTATACGGTGGGTGTTTACACCACTTAGTGTTATTTCTTAACAAACCGTATTTCGTGTAGGTGATAAGGGGTATCAAATTTAACCACTTGATTTGTTGATGTTCCCCTCACTCATTAAATACATTATACCTCATTTTATTCATTTTGTCAAGAAGTATTTTACGCAATAAAAAAGAGTGCCTTCTGACCAGCACTCTTTTCTACTCAACGAATAAATTTATCTTTTATTTTGAAGATGGTCGGTGTATTAATTATACGACTATGGGGGTGCTATATGTATTGACGAGATACCATTCACCCACTTATAGGTTGGATTACGTCATTTACCAACAGCACCGACACCACTTCATTTGAACGAAAGAAACAATGAGGATGTAACCCCATATTGTCGGCTTGTAGGCCGCAGTTTTCCATCTTAAACTACATTTCCTTCATCCGTATCCAAACTGTTTTGTATATTAATCTATAGACCTAAATCAGCCAAAGCATGATTCAAACCAGCATTTTTGATATGTAGTAACAAAAATTCATTTATAGTAGGTACTATAGGCTTATGTTTAGGAAACATTTTAGCTTCAGCACAAGACTTGTTATCCTTTTTGTTGTTACATGGGATACATGCCATCACGCAGTTATCGAAAGATGACATACCACCTTTTGATCTGGGCACGATATGGTCAATAGAGCTATCTTGTTTGATTTCTTTACCACAATATTGACAGGTAAAGTTATCCCTTATAAGCAAGTTACGTTTACTGAACGGAACCTTCTTGCGCCATATAGAACGCACGTATTTCAGCAATCTAATAACTTCTGGAACAAACAATTCGATTGTTTGTTCAAAGTTACGGATAATTTGTTTAGTTGCCTTGATGACTTCGATTTTACCTTTTGACCATAATTTTAGGGCCTTATGTAATGTGATTAGACCTAATGGACTGTAATCAGCATTTATTAATAACACTTGTGATTTCATATATAAACCTCTTTTCTAGTAAATGACTTTTTCTGCTCCTCTGATTAATTTATCCCCTTTAACACCATCTTTCAATAAGGAATTATCCTCTTTGATTTGTTTTAAGAAGATGTCATATTCCTTTAGTATATCGTTTTTTGATACTTGTTTTCCATCACCGTATTTCAGGATTTTGATATTGTCTATACAGAAGATACATAGGGAACCGTTTAATGGTTCATTTGTTTTAGGGTTCTCTGTATGAACGAATCCCGGCGGTAAGAATTTTCTACATTTTTGACACATTGGCATTTGAGTATTGCTCCTTACTTTTTATTTTATATTACATATATGGTTATAAGTCAAGTTATTTCTTTTTACTTACAGGAAGCGTTTTAATTTTAGACCAATCCCATACTATATCCGTTTCTTTTACATCTAACATGGCACACATTCGTAAAAATCCTTTTCGACCATGTTCTGTATCTATGTCAGCATCAACTGCCTCTTTGTATATTTTTAGAGCATTCCATGATGACCATAGAGCTTTCCATTCTTTTTGTATATCATCATAACCCCATACATCATGATCCCACATTTTCTCTGTCCATATTTCTGTCATACGGACAACAACTGTGAATAATTCGATTTTATTCATCAATCTGGCCATTTTATGTTCATATTCTTTTTTCTTATATGTCGGATCACATGCTAGTGATAAGTCGAATACATAGTGTGCCATAATGGATTTGATACGATCCCATTTTCTATGATAATTTTCAGCACCTATATACCTAAACTCAATATATTCATTGGCAGAATTTAGGTGTTCTATGTTGATCGCCATATAGTGGTCAGCGGGATATTCTTTTTTCAATCCGGTCACATCAATCAATTTTGTGGCTAATTTTGGGGCATTTAATCTTATCAAGGAACGATTAACTGTATCATGTGCTGACCTAGCATATGTATTAAATTCTCTTGCTGCAAAAAAATTATAGATATACCCTTCATCCATGAATAGAGATAACTTAGTAATATCAATTGCTTCACCGAGATTAGGAACATTTTTCAATGACATACTGATATGGAAGCCACATGCATCGTCTATCTCGGCAGCAGGGCCCATGTTGTTTATATACTCAAACACTTTTGGGCAAATTTCCAAAAATTCTTTTAGGGGCAGGATAGGTGACACAATTTCCAGACCGTGCAATCCTAGTGACCCATCGGGTTTGATGACCCATTTTTTAGCCGACTTAACATTATGGTCATGTGTAATAATCATGTTTTTGAACGGTAGTGTTTCTAAGTTCAAAAAGTCTTTTATCAATTTTCTGAATAGTTGATCCTTGTCTATTTTGAGATTAGGATATACTTCATCAGGTGGTGGTATTTCATCACCTATTTCATATCCTGCTTCAACTGCCCATTCAGGTAAATTTGGTAAAGGTTCTGTATTATTATCTATTGATGTCCATGCTTCTAGTTTATCATCATATTCTTCTTGTTCGATTGCCATGTCCTGCATTTTATCAAACATATCAACTTGCTTTTCATACTTGTCTATGAACGGCGGCACTTTAAATTCAAATTCAGCACCGACATATACGTTTGGATTAGTCAGGGCTTGACTTATATCTTGCTTAGATACTTTTTCTAATAGAAGTTCTCTTAATGTCATTTGTTATACCTCTTGTTATTTTAATATTCTTATTTATGTCTTTACAATAGCTTTATGTTTTTCTAAATAATAGAAGGTAATCCAGATGTGTGGACATACTGGAAACAGCGGAGCGAACAGCTGCTGTCCCTTCTCATTCTATTTATAAGGAGCGACTGTCTATGTCAAACAAAATTTTTGGTGTAATCTATAAAGCAACTAATCTTATTAATGGTAAATGTTATATTGGACAAACAATACGATTTAAAAAACGAAAATATGACCATATATTCTGGTCTATAAATGAACTAGATAATTTCTATTTTCATAATTCCATAAGAAAGCACGGCGTTGGTAATTTCAGTTGGGAAATTATTTATGAATGTGATGATAAATTGTTACTAAATGTAATGGAAACATTTAAAATTATGACACATCATAGCCATGTTAGTGAAGGCAAAGGATATAATCTAACTTGGGGCGGTGATGTTATATATGGCAGACCTTGTTCAGAAGAAACTAAGGAAAAAATAAGGCAAACACAATTAGGTAAACATATTACTGATGAAACACGAATAAAAAATGTGTATTGCTCAACAAAACAGGCCCACAATATCAGAAGAAACAAGAATAAAGAAGAAAACGTTTCGTCATTCAATTGACACTAAAACAAAAATGCGTGAAAATACAATAGGTTCTCTTAATGGGTTTTATGGTAAAAAACACACAGATGAAACTAAAGCAAAATGGAAAAATAGACCTGTTTGGAATAAGGGCATACCAAGATCAGAAGAAACAAAACAAAAAATACGTGAAACTAAGTTACGAAACAAACGTTTTAACCTTCAATGTACTCTGGATGAACAAGTTGTTTTATAATAGTATTGCAAAACAGATCCCATTCCGGTAATTTATGTCCAAGTCTTTGTTTGTATATGTTACGCAATGTCTTATAACTATAACAACAAATTCGTGTTTGTATAAAACTACTAGGCAACAATCTTCGTAGACCTATAAAATCTTTACTTAATCTACATTTTTCCAGTTCATCTAATATAATATTAGGGATAGGAACTTCAAACATATCTTGTGATATTTGTTTTTTCATTAGAGTATGCATTGTTGATGTTGATTGTTTAGTACCTATTCGATATGTATCTAATTGATTATACCAATATAGAGGCGCATCAATTTTTAACCATACCATTATGCTCTCCAAGAATTTATTATGTCCACCATCTTTATTGTATAATGTTTGTGATACTTTTTGTAATTGGTCTTTATCGGTTATATTATAGGATAGGCCAAGACCTAATAGAGCTTCATTATAACCAGATTCGTTTAAAATTGAAATTTTCATAAATTATCTAATCCTTTCTTTTAAATCATACACACTTTTATTATATACAAGGCCGCCTAACAGGATAGCGTCATTCATTTGTGATTTTTGATACCAACTCATTAATGACCCACCTATAAAAATTCCTATCAGGATAATGAAAAAGAACCAAAATCCTGCTTTGTGAAACATGTTGACCGTCTTCGTATACACATCTTTGATATCTTGCTTAAAATCTTTCATTTTCTTATTCTCCTATACAACAGTTTTTAATTTATGGTATAATGCAAACACTTTTTTAACTTGATCTCGTCCTCGATCTGAATCTAGTGGATATCCTTTATATAACATCAATGCTTTTATCATATCACCTTTAGCATAATCAATTTTTTCTCGTAGGATGCGTGTGCCAATAAGGATATTGGCATCTGATTGATATACAGCGTGTGGAATTTGCATCAGACCTTTATAACCAGCACTTGAAACAGCATTTTGTTTAAACTGTGATTCCGTCCACGTCAAGGCTATGATTAGGTCAACCGAGATATTGTTTTGTTCGGATGCAAAACCTATAGCGTTGATTAGTTTTGGGTTACTAGATACACCGATATGGTTCAATTTTCGTTTTATTGGACTTTCGGTTGCAATAGATGCAGTGATAGATACAGGAACAAACGATTTTGCTTCTGTATGGTATTGATAAAATATTGTAGCCACAAGACACAAAATAATCAATGATTGTGTAAATTTTTTGATTATTATATTCATGGTTATATACCTCCTATGTAGTGCGCATAGAAAATTAACGCACCAAGCTAGTGAAGAAATATCCCTGATGTTTGCCAAAGGCTTTCGATAACGTCATTAGTTGCCTCACATCTGGAAAAAGAGCTCCTGTTTCAATATTATTGATAACTTCTTCACTTAGTCCCGATTTTTGAGATAACATAAGAACAGACAAATTAACCTTCATCCGTTCCTGTTTTATTTGTTCCCCAAAATAATTCACTTTTGTTTTTATATCCTCCTGATTATTTTACTTTTTCATTGACATATTTCCATACATCATCGCCATATACAGCGCGTATAACATCTTCAAATATATAATGTTCAGTATCTTCACTGACATATCCTTCTTCTACTTGATCCATATAATTTTCAACACTATCAATAATAATGGCCAAGTCAATATTTTCTTTAATTTTTGGTCTGTTCATTTTCAGTTCCTTTCTTTCCCCATGTTTTGTCTATATCTTTGATAGCTTCTTTGAGTTGTTTTAATACTTCATTCCTGTCCCGCGTATCAATCATAACAATCTCAATGAATGAATCAGAATTATCATCATCCATTGTTATAGACCAATTAAACTTACCACTGCCACCGGATCTCCCAAATGTTAGTCCCATATTATATCCTATCCCAATTATCAATTGTGATTTTATTTCTTTTAGTGCGAATACGGTCTTTCAACGATTTATGGGTAACTCCCGCCGGCGCCATTGGTATCCTACGTTTAGCGGTGTTAGCATAAACCAAGACTTCTTTATTCCCAATCATTTCTTTCCTCAATAATTTCTTTTTCATCGCTCTTCATCTTTCCAAGATCTTTTATTTTCCATCTTTTAGCCCACCCCATCTTATGAGGTTTACACATGGCACAAGACCTCTTTTTTACTTTATATACTTTTCTCATTTTTATCCCTTATTATAACACAATTTTCATATATTGTCAATGTTTATAATTCAAACAATTCATCGTCTAGTGTAAAGCAATCAACTTCATACGGTATAACATGTGATTTATTGACCAACCATTTTTTTAGATTATCTGGATATAAGATACTATAATTAACTTCGGTTATCCTATAATCAATAATAAAATATGGAACATCAAATTTATTATTATATGCTTGTTCTCCACGGTCAAAACTAATACTAACCCAATGCCCTTTATGATAGTCAGGGTCATTTTTAAGTAGTTTTAATATTTCTGGTTTAAATTTTACTTTCTTATTCATTTATTCATCCTTATAATTCAAACAATCCATCATCTAATGTAATTTCATATTCCTGTATCTCAATCAAATCGTTTACAAGTGAATATGAACACAAACTGATTTGTCCATTTTCATCTATCAGACGGCGGCGAGTATTGTTAGTTGGGTCAATATAAACATATGGTAGTGTACTAAAATGTACGCAATCTGGACATCCACAATATATTTCCTTTTTTAGTTTATATTTTTTCCTCATAATTCAAACAATTCATCGTCTAATGTAATTTCATATTCGTTGTATGGCATAACATGTGCTTTGCTTATGGCATATGTTGATAATCCTCTTGGTTCTACAATTCTATAACTTGACTCTGAACTAAATCCGGTTACTATAAAAAATGGAACATCAAATCTATGGTCATATGATTGATATCCATACGATATGTTTGAATCTTTTATCCTAACAAACGACCCACTTTTAAAGTCTGGATTGCTTCTAAGTTGTTTCAATACTTCTGGTTTAAATTTTACTTTTAACGTCATACACATTCCTTATAATTCAAACAATTTATCATCTAATGATATCACAAAAGGAAAAACCTCTACGAATGGATTGTCATCTGGCTTATATGTTACCATACTTAGACGGCCTTTTGTGTCACTTATTTTTACCTGACCATAGCCAAATTTATCATCTTTTATTATTATAAAATATGTCAATGATTTGAAATATTGACACTCTGGACAATTACAATCCATACAATCTTCTTTAAATTTATAATATCGTTCCATTATTTTATCATTTCCATCAATGTATCAAAGTCAATAATGGTTACGCGCGACCTTTTCATTGATTCACTTATTTTTCTTTTATGTTCATCTGACATAGGGCCTCTTTTCATTCCTGTTCTACTTTTACTCATTTTTTCCTTTGTTTCTTTGGTCATTGGATGTTTATTTTTTGCTGATATTGACATTTTTTCTCTGGTTGTCAACGAAAATGTTTTATTGATAGCCGATTTACTCATTTTCTTTTTTGTTTCATCTGATTTTTTTCTGCCTAAAAGTGATATACTTATTTTTTTTCTTACGTCCGATGGTATAGTTTTTCCAAACATGTAACTCAATTCACCAGTATATTTTCCTATCATTGATAATGACCGTTTTTCAATAATTTCTTTTGAAAATTTATATCCTTTAGGTATGCCATCTCCACCCCATGTAAGATTATACCCACCTTCTGTCCAATGAGAATGGTTTACAATAATTTTCATGGTTTCCATGACACCTAAAACTAAGGCATCATCACATTCATATAATATTTCCCATTTGAAATTACCAAGACCATACTTTTTAATAGCACGATGAAAATATGTATTGCTTTTACTTTCAACACTATCTTTATGCCCTTGTCTTCTTTTATGTAATGATTGTGTTGTTTTGCCAACATAACATTTACCGTTGATTAAATTTGTTGATTTATAAATAATACACAATTGTTCTGACATAAGATATACCTCACTATAAATAAGATGTGGAAGGGACAGCAGCAAACCTCACGCTGTTTTCGGTGTGTTGACGCACCCGAATTACCTTCTACATGTATTTAGAGATTACCTCAACATTTCTATAAGATCTTGAAAACTTATTATAGTAATATTCATGGTTTGCGCCTTTTTGTTTTTGATACTGCCGCTATCGGAATCATCCGTCACCAAATAATCGGTGGATTTAGAAATACCTTTTACATATCCACCCTTGCTTGTTATCAATTGTGTAACTGCATCACGTTTCATGGGCATTTTGCCAGTCAATGTGAATGTCAGTCCACTTATACTCGTTTTCTCTTTCATAATAAATTTCAATCCTTTCTCTTTCATAAAATTGTAAAGTTCGGCAAACTTATTTATATTTTCTACAAGGTTGTTAGAAAGAATATCTCCAACACCTTCTATACCATAGATGCCGTCTACGTTGAATAAATCATCAAAATTATATTTTTCTAAAATTGGTGTCGCCAATGTTTTACCAATACCACTTATACCAAAGGCTGCCAATAACTTATCAGGTGTAACCGATAGTGTTTTCTGGATTTCATAATAGACCTGTTCGGCCTTTTTGATACCAAATCCCCCAAGGGCAGACATTTCCAATTCATCCAATTCATACATTTCTTCAATAGAATTGACACCAAGATTTCTGACCGTTGTTTCGGTAATGTATTCAGACCCTAATGTTTTGAAAAAATGGGCAATCTGTCTTACCTTAGAATCATAACAATCCTCATTTTTACATACAAGGTCAACACCGATATGTTGTACACTACCACCACATGAAGGACAAACCTCCGGTGCGAAAATATCGAGAACTCGCTCGAAGACCTCTGTGATGTAGGGTATCACACCACCACTACGGACAATACCAATTACGGCGCCCGTTCCAATTCCATTATCAAAAATGAAATCATAATTAAATCCGGTTGCTTTAGAGATTGTAACACCATCTAATTCAATCGGTTCAATATAAACCAAAGGTGTAATTTTGCCTGTACGTCCCAAATTCCATTCGACCTTATCAACAACTACTTTGACTGCTTCTGTATTAACCTTGTATGCCACCTTATTTTCCGGTAACATAACATCTTCCCGTTCAGAATCATTATTCGTTAGAACAAGGCCATCAACATCATAAGGCATGTATTTTGCGTTCATCAAAATCGTATTTAAGGTATCCACAATATCACTATCTTTTGAGTATTTTAATGTAGTGAACGGCGGAACTTGAAGACCAAGATTGACCATTGTGGACAATCGACTAATTTCGGTTGTAGGGATGCCCGTTTCACATTCCAATATTTCATAAAACATTGGATGTAACATTTCAACATGATGAGCAAGTGCACCATTGACGCCGTTTCTACGATTTTTATAACCTAATTTGATATGGTCATCATTAAACAATAACAATTCACCCCTCAAAGAGATTCGACTATCAATAACAAATTTGGGCATAATCTTTTTGATTTTATCCGTAATGTCCTGCCCTTCTTGACCATCGCCCCTTGTGGACGCAAATACAACTTCACCATTTTCAACAGTAACCATGAAGGATACACCATCAAGTTTATGGCTGACAACGATTTCCTTACCTTTTACAAACTTTTCAACTGTATCGGATTTTACCTTATCTAAGGAACCCAACACAAAGGGTAATTTGACCTTTTCGCCATCAACACTGGCACCGACTGTTTTGAAATATTGGTCATTAGGAAATTCGGACTTGGCCTGTTCCTTCAATAAATCATATTCAGTGTCAGTCAATGTCGTGACATCTTCATTGTAATATTCCTTATCATATTGTTTTAATTGTTCTAATATATTTTTTGTCATCTTTATATATCCTTAGTTTTTTCTCTTATTATAACACAAAAAGGGAATAATGTCAACCATTATTCCCTTTTGTAAGTATTGTAAATAGATAGCTTTTTTTAGGTTGCCGCCCGTCATAATACGGATGCGCTGGCACTATCTTCTGATTCCTGCTCGATATTTACAATTTTATTTATTTTTCTGATAGGATTCCCCACCCTATTCCATATTCCCACATTTGGTTACTACAAGGTTCAACTGTCAGGCAGCCTTTTCATGCCATATGCTTTGGAATATTTTATCACTACGACAACCTAGTGCTGACACACTACAGAAAAATTTTAATAAAACAACTTTACTTCATTTTCGTCCATAAACTGATAAAACTTATCATATACTGTTTCATAAATTTTACTTTGTTCAGGTGTAAGTGTAACATTGTATTTTATTTGACCCCTTAACCATCCATGAAAATCATCTAAGACATGATGAAATTTAGGCCCATTCACGGTCAAGTTATAATCATATTCATCTTCTGGTAAATTAAATTCTAATACGTTTTTCATTTTTATCTCCTAATAACACGGAACCCGCCGGCACGCCATATCCGGCTTGGTTCCGTTCATATTTTACTTTGCTTGAAAATTAGCACAATCCTTCCCCGATTTCCGAGGAACGAATACATTATTGATAACACACAACCGGATTAATCCGGTTTGCACAATCTTTACATTTCTGTTCGTTCATTGTATTTTCCTTTCTTTTTTATTTCCTTTTTAATTGTTTTGCTCTTGTTCTATCATCTTCTTTTTCGGCATCGCGTAACATTTCTTTGTCTAAATCCTTTTTAGAAAATTTGGCCAATACTGGCGGCCAAGCCGGTTTACTTCCTTTTTGTTTTTTCATAATATATACCTCAATCTATAAATCAGGTGTAGTAGGATTTCATACCTACATGAAAACTTTAATTATCCTCTGAATATTATGTTTTCACCAGAGTCCCGCGTCTTTGTGTTCCGCCATACACCTTTTTAATTTTAATCCATTCTGGATCCGGTGTAAACCGTAATTCCATTATCACTCAACACCTGAGCAAAAGCACTTGCGAATGCGATTTTCCGTTCCATACTCTGGCCACCTTGACCAACCCAATAAGAATATCCACCTTGATAGGATTTGCCCCAATCAGAACCCTTTTCGCCAACCATACCGGCTTTTTTCAAACCAGCAAGGAATTTACGATTAGGTGTAGTGTTGGCTTTGAATTGAACCCAAGCGAACCCACAGACCCCACCATCAACAACCCACGATTTAGCCACGGGCGAATTATCATCAATCATATTTGTGTGTTGTTCAACAATCATTGGAGTCGGTTTGGCCGTATTGAGCGCCTTTATACCTGCTTCCAGAGCTAATGCCATAATCTTTACGGCGCCATTTTCTTTTACAACAATCGTTTTTTTCGTATAGTTAGGATCACCAAGCGTTTTAATCATATCAGATGCCTGGTCATATGTCAAATTTTCGTTTCGATAATCTTTTTTGGTGATGCAAAATAAAGCCCAACCTTGTCGTTTCGTCATAAGTTTAGTCATCGTTTTACCACCTTTCTTTCACTGTTTTTTCTCTTATTATAACATAAAATGTTGGCCAAGGCAAGTCTTATTTTTGTTCAATATCAATAGTGTCTTTGTTCAACATATACCAATCGGGGTTATTCAATGTATCCATCGTAAAGTTTAACGTGGCTGCATTCCACACCATTAGGCTGGCAATGTTCTTTGTTTTATCATAATTGTGAATAACATAGATATGTTTAAAAATACCATAGGCAAAACCAATCTCCCAAATCGTTCCAGAGTCATCATTCATACCATCTGTAACAACAGCAACTACGGCATTACAATTCTGAATGGCGGTTATGTCTTCAAGAAAAACATTCTTTCCCCATTCTTTGTTAGTCAAATCCCAAGCGTTTGGAATGTCGTGTTCCATAGGAACATAGACCTCATGACCCTGTTTGCGAAGTTTATCGGCAAGGAACGAAATCGTTGCCCTGTCCTTTGTATTAAAAAATGCTCCTGCTAAATATATTTTCATAGTGTTATCTCACTTTTTTCTCTTATAATAACATAAAATCCTTTGTTTGTCAAGGCCTATGTTAGAACATTTTTCCGTCAAAATTCAATATGTTACGAATGGGTGCCAGTCTATTGAAGATATCTTGAACATTTACCATCTTATCGTTATGAAATTTTTCCAATTGTAAATACTTATATAATTCAACAATGACTTCATCTGCTTCCGTCATTTGTGTTTGTAAATTTTTTATATCTAATTCTAATTTATTGATATATCTCATATACTTCCTTTCTTTTATGTCAATTCTATATCATTTTTAACGAACATAATGTCAGCCGTTTGATACATGTTTTCCCCAAAGATATTCATTATTTGCACAACTGAATTTCAAGAACATCAGTATTATGATCGAAATGATATCTCATGGCGTTTAGGTCATTTTTCGCTAATACATCAACACCCTTTTTGGTCAATGTAACCCTTACTATATCGTTAATGTTTATTATGTTTTTCATATTTTTATCTCACTTTTTTCCTTTTATTATAACACAAAATTCTTTGTTTGTCAATATAAAAAAAGGATGGTCAAAACCATCCTTTTTATTATTTCTTACCTTTTTTTCCTTTTGGTGCACGGATACCTTTGTTCAAACAGGATTTACACATTTTCTTAGTCACCATTTCGGAAGCGCGTTTTGGGGAATTACAAGCCCCACATACTACCATTCCTTTTGCTGCCATAATCGTATCCCCCTTTCATTTTATTTGATGTTGGATCCCTGTATGTAGTAGTGGGTGCAGTTACACTCTGTTTTAAACAGATATGCCACATTAGGACTAATACAGAATTCACTTCCCAAGAGCCATATAGTCGATTGTCACCAATCAAACATCACTCTTGCCTCCAACTAAAGTGCCCTCCAAGGCACACTCTTTGTTTCATTTATTAAAGAGAGTATAACAGATTTTTCTTTATTTGGCAAGGATTATTTACTTTTTAAAACGCTCAAAATCTCATGTAATGCCCAGTATTCTGGATTTACAAATGCTGTAACAGCACCGAATAAACCAATTATGGCAACCACAACCATCACACCAATGAATGTTGTTGGCAAAAACATTGCTGGCCCTAAATACTCTAATTTTTCATACCAATTACAACAAGCGCTGTTTGGATGTTTACCAGAGAATTTTTTGTGCAATTTATACAACACTGCAACACAAATTGATGTCAAAACAGCAAACATAATACTCAATATGCCATCAATAAATGCTTGCTTGACCAACACATCCCACAAATAACCAGATGTTACACCCAATTTTTCCGCTAATTTTTCTAACACTGGAACCAATTCTTTCATTTTATTCTCCTATTCTTTGTTCTTCAATAAAAAATCATTGTTGAGGCATTTAATACTCATTCTGCCATTCATTGCCCGTGAAACCATTTCTACGACTGGACGAATAACAATTCCTTCACGGAAATTATTAGTATCTTCATACACACCCTTTGCCATTTCTAACAATTCATCAACTGAATTATTGAAATACCATATATCAATAATAGGCACCATTTCAAGTTGCAAATCTCGACAAACTTGTTTTAGTTCTTCAAAGTTTGCATATCGTTGTTCATCAATAAACCATACATTGAATACAAACAATTTATGTCCTTTCAATTTCAGATGGTTCTTTTGTATTCCTTCGCCACACAACTCTGCCTGTATAGCAATATTCTTACCATATTTCAAAAGTTTGTCTTGTAAGTCATACTTATACATCATTTTGATATAGATGTTGTCATCATTACCTTCTAATTTCAAGGCATTGTTGCGAGAACAAACATTGATTTCATCGTTCAAACATCCAATCGTCCAACTTGTGCCATCACACTTTACGGTACTATAGACCTTCACGCCCCGTAACTCATTGATTACATCAGGGTAGTTTTGTATCCTATCTTCATCTGTCTTAGGAATATAAGGCGGAAAATTACCTTTGATTAGCCCACGCATTTCAGGTGGTATTGGTTTTTCATAATGAGTAACACCCAAAACATTAGAAATATCCAAATCTTCTTCAATAAGAAACGGAAATGGATAATCGGCCAAAATTGTAATTGGAAATACAATGCCTTGGGACAAAGCGCCACGTAATCTTTTGGTTTTGATACGGAATTTTTCTTTTCGTAAAAATTCAAAAATCATTGATTCACGTACAATAGAATCAAGGGCAATATAAACACATAAATCACCAACTCTAAAGTCGCCACGCTTAGTCACAACCTGCCAACCCAAGACTTTTACTACATCTAAAAAGTCTGAATTTTCAACAGGCTGAACATCAATTATTCTTTGGATGGTTGCTTCTCTGGACATTACTTATTTCCTTTCCCTTTTAATTTTTAATTTTTCTAATTTTGCTCGTAAATCATCAATAGTTATAATATCACTACCTCTTGATAATTTTTTTATATCTTCCCACATAAAGGGGCTACCTTCTGTTTTCCAGAATGCCAATAATTCTTTTCTATTAGTAATGTTGTTCATAATAAAAACCCCTTTCATAGTATGTAAGTATAATACCATAAAAGGGGTGATTTGTCAAGGAAAATATATCCCTTATTTAATCGTATTCATAATCGTGTCCGTGTCTGCCTTTCCAGTTTTGTATCAACAAGTCTTTTGCTTTATCATTCAGATTATCCAAAGCACCAAAATCCGCATCCTCCTCACCAGACACGCCTCGAGCATGTTGCCGTTCATGTTGTAAGATAATATCCTTTTCATTTTTAGTCAAAGACGGATCGTTACAGATAACAATAATAGTTTTAGATTTTGATGTTATAGTCAATGCGTATTGTTCGGTCGAATCAAAATCATCATTCACAGATAACAATGTTTTCTTGAACGTGTCGAAATCTGATTTAGATAAGTATCGTATTATAGTTTTCATTCTTTCCTCAAATAATCTATCAATTTACACATAGCATCGTAAACAGGTGTAAATACATCCAATTTGCTTTGTGCATTACCAGCAATATTTATGATTTTGAAATCGTTTTCAATAATCCAATCGCCTACTTCTTTTATCATTGTGTATGTAATTGGATAACCAAGGTCTATATCTGTATGAGGTTTATCATATTCTTTGATGGCATTGAATGTGCATTTTTCGCCGGCGGAATTGAAGTTGAAGGCAAATCGTAATGTGCAATCAGAATTTTGAACATTCATATATGTTCGTTTTTTGTAACCACCTTGAACTTCAACAAGGCCAAATTTATCACGGAGGGAAAAATCACTTCCATCTAATGTCATAAACTTAGAAGGAGCAAACCCACCTGTTTCTATGCCTTTATAAAATGCTGCATAGAGTCCGGCTTGATCTGCCCCTGTTTGTCCGCCCGATATAATTTTCATAATTCAAACAATTCATCAGGTATTGTAATTTCATATACTGGAACACACATCGTATTACGGTTGGCCGCGCCACATGCTCCTAAATTACAATAGGTTGATAGGTCATGTTTAAATTGATGTTCACAATCAGGTGTTGTCTTAAATTCATATCCACATATTTTATCTCTTATCAATTCACAAATTACATGCATTATGTCAACAATCTTTCTTTTATTTCACGAACCTTTTCAACTGTTACATTTTGTATAGTCCATGAAATATTTCGTCCTGTAATAAACCATGCTCCGACTCTATAGGCATAAAACAACATATCATCAATTATTCGTACATCGCCTTGTTTTACGCCACGTTCATAACTTCTTATGATTGACCCTAGACCACCCATCCATTCATATTTTCTACCGTCAATTGTTACAACGATTTTATCTGACATTTTATTTTCCTTTCTAACAGATTTTTAAATTGGCAGGCCTTGTAGGTTATGCTCCCACTACTTTTGTTTTGGAGACAAATGTGATAATCTGATTTCACCAAAGACCCATATTTTATTGGAGCCCCTATTCGGATACGAGCCGAATCCTTCCATTTTACGAGAATGGTGCTCTCACTAAGCTATAGAGGCAGTATATTTTTGGATCTTGTGGGTAACGATCCCACCGATTTCACATTGCAAGTGTGATGACCGCCCCGTGCAGTCCCAAGACCCTTATTATTTTACTATTTTTCTTATAAATCGTTCTGTTATTCTGTATGCAAAAGAACAAATAGCAACACCAACACATATCAAAACTATGATAACTGCAAAAATTCCTGTTAAACAACCGATTAACAGGAATATACTTAGTAATACTATGTATATGAATGGATGTTCTAATAGTTTTATTTTATATTCCTTTTTCATACAATTTCCTTATACATATTTTTTTTACTATTTTTTTTACTATTTTTTCTGCCTTTGAACCACCCTTGTTTCAAATAATAATCAAGGTCGCTTTTTATGATTTTTTTATTTTCAATGATGTTATATATCCAACATGTTCCGAATTGTGAATTTTTTTGCCCTTCATGTAATCCTGTATGTTTTTCACTCATTTTTCTCTTAGTTTCTTCTGAATGACGTTTGCCTTTAAAAACATTCCCTGCGATTTCACTTCTTTTTTGTTTTATATCAGGAGAACCATTATGCGCCCATGATTCTAATCGTTTGTCTATTCCCAACATACTAATTATTGATTTATAATTTTCACCATATTTTTCTTTCAATTTTATATCAGCGGTTATTCTTCCTTTTTTACATCGTTCAATATGATCTTTTGAACCATCGTTTAAATAATCCCAACCACCTTCGTCACCTCGTTTGAGATTATACGTATTACCGGACTTCAAATATTCGTCTGTAACCAATTCTGATTCTTTGTCATCCATGTCCTTTTTGTTATCAAACACATGAAGAACCGTTTTCTCAAAACAATCTTTGCCATACTTGTTTATGGCACGTTTCAAATATTTTCCTGAACCTAAGTAATTATCATAGATATTGTCTGTTTGATGTTTACCTATATATATTTTACCGTTCGCCTTGTTTCTAACTTCATATACGATATAGTTCATAATTTTTATCTCCTATATCTATTTATATAAAATTAAAAATTTGTAAATGAAATGAGCGGAAAATAGGATTTGAACCTATACAAACTGCCGGGTAGGCAGTCATGCTACTTTTACATCATTTCCGCTTATGTTTAGCGAGCGGGATAGGGGAATTGCACCCCTGATTTCCACGTTGGCGACGTAGTTCCATGCTACTTGGATAATCCCGCATATGTTCTGGCAATAACGAGCAGATTTGAACTGCCATAATCTTGATTGACAATCAAGTGCACTTGCCATTGTGCTACGTTACCATGTTTTGGCGGCGTGTTCGCTCTATCAGTAAGAGATCGATCGATTTTTTCACTCCATCATGTATTGTAAGTCTATCTTTATAAGCGCTATTTTGATTCCTCTGCTTTACACAACTTCCCTGAAAACACACCATATTATATTTTTGGAGCCCAATACCCGATTTGAACGGGTGTCTCAACTTTACAAGAGTCATATTCTGCCAACTAAACTAATCGGGCGTATAATTATTCCTTACTTCTGTTCTTATACTACACTATTTATAATAGTTTGTCAAGTATTATTTTTTTGTTGTTGCTTTGGCTGCCTTTCTTGCCTTAGCTGCTTTCTTAGACGCCTTCAAAGGATTCAGTTTCTTTTCATCCTTCTGAACAATAACGATCTTGACGGTACATAATGGGCATCGACCATCAATCCATTTTGCTTCCGGTTTCATATATGCCCTGCAATATGTAATGTTATCATAAACATCAACATTTTTACATCCTTCGCATTTATCAATAACCGGACTACAAAAACCGTCTGGAAAATTACATTTTCCATTTTGCATAAACGGACAACGAACGCCCTTTCTGATTGTATCACATTTTTTCATTTCATATTTCTCCTAATGAAACAGATGACTTATTTATCAATTTTTTTATATAATTCATCTAAACCCTTACAAAAATCATCGTTCATTCTTGTAATATCTCTGTCTAATGTGTCATATGAATCATCCATTTTATCGTTCAAATTATTCTCAACTAATTCAAGTTGACGATGTATTGCATCAGCATTATCATTGATTTGACGATTTAATATATCAACATTATCATTGATTTTACGATTTAATATATCAATATCATCATTGATTTTACGATAAACTTTTTCATCATTCGACTCAATTTGAGTATACATGTCATAAATTCGTCTGCCAATATCGGTATTATCATTAGCAATATCAGTGCGCATTTGCTGTATCTGTTCTTTCAATTTGGTTATTTTATTGAATAGTTTATAGATACCAAGTATCGCAAACACAATAAACACCAACACAACCATTACAAAACCTAAACCTAACATAAATTCATACATTTTCAAATCCTCCTATACATTTTATTTTTTGGAGCAGATAGCCGGACTCGCACCGGCCTCTTTGGCTTGGAAGGCCAAGGCACAACTTCTATACCATACCTGCATATTTCTGGTAGGACGTAGTGGAATCGAACCACTTCGTTATAGGGTGTAAACCTATCGCTTTCCCATTGAGCTAACATCCCATATATTTTTGGTACGCCTGGAGGGAGTTGAACTCTCATGTTTCCAGTTAACCTTTCAATTCGTTCGTAGCGAAAGGGTATACAGGCGCATATTTATTATTTTAACCACATCCACCATTTGTTCATTTGATCTCGGTTCTCACTCAATCGAAACCATAACAATAATTGTATTTTATATCAATCTACCACTGAAATATGGCGGAATATTATTCGTCTTCATCCTCTGGATAACCGTCTTTCATAACTGATAATTCATCAATTCGATCTGTAACCATATCAAGTAATTGTTCAATATATTCAATTATTTCTGGTGTAATAATTTCTGTGTCAATATCTTTGAGAAATTTATCAACATCCTTTTCTGAATATAGGTCATACAAATTTTCTAAGATTGTATCCTCAACAACCCCTCTCACATTTTCAACAAAATCCATTATTATCCCTCCAACATTATTTTATATTTTGGCAGCCGTGTTTTGAATCGAACAAAATTCTCTTGGGTCAAAGCCAAGCATAATAGCCATTATACGACACAGCCTTATTTTGGTGCTGCTTCAGGGAGTTGCACCCCATTCTCATGTTCTTCAAACATACGCTATCACTGGACTAGCTCAAGCAGCATATATTTTTGGCACCCCTAGTAGGACTCGAACCTACATATGAACTGTTTAGAAGACAGTTGCCTATCCATTAGGCTATAGGGGCATATTTTTAAAATATAGAATCATCCAATTCAATTATGAAAACAGGCGACACTGTAAACCCATATGCTCGTAACTGACTGACTTGTAACAATTCTAAATCTATTTTGACACTTTTATCTGATCGCATATTATCACATATATCTTTTGTTTCTCTAAGACCCCATCCTGTAACGGCCCGCATGTCTTTTATGGATTGAATAAAGATATGGTCAATATCATTTTTTGATATATTATATAACATATTACTTTCCCATATATTTAGTTGATGTCCAAAATCTTTTAGCACTTTTCATTGCTTGTTCTATGTTTCTGCGACCAACCGGATTTGATGAATGAACATCCCAAGTCATCGGTTCAATATCACCATCATGCGCCCATTTTTCAATGACACGAGCAATGTCATATCCTGTGTCCATACCATTGTTACTTTCAGAACCTAAATCATGGTCAAATGAAATATGGGTAATTTTTTCAGTGTTCAAAATAGTAATTGCATCATCATATGATTTAGCCCAAACATCATAATCATGAGGCATTTTCCTTATGTCATCAATCCAAAGTTTCACTTTTATCCTTTTTTATTTATACTATCATATTTTTAAGGAATAGTCAATACGTCTTTTATTTTATTTATAACCATTTCAGGTGTTATGTTCAATGAACATTCTGGAACATCAATCCAATTTGGCGCCCAATCAACTCTATGTTTTTTATCACAAGAACCACTTTCTTGTTTTTTCCAAGTGTAACAACCGAAACACGTTCCTTCCGTGTGATTATATACAAAATGTAATGGAAAATCTGTATCCATCCATGTATTAGTTGAAATACATATTGTAGGTGTGTTTGTTGCTGTACCTACACATATTGCTGCCGTTGCGGCGCCGACCATACAATCGGCATATTTGATGTATCTAGCCATTTCAGAAATAGATAATCCGGTTCTATCAATAATACCATCACCGACAAGATTTGTCGGTTCATTGGAAATAGGTATAACCTTATACCCATTTTCCATAAGGAAATTGGCAACCGTTTGCCATCCCATTGGATACAACCAATTCTTTTCAAAATTTGACAAACCATATTCAGTCAGACAAACATATTTACCATCAACATCTGGCCGTGTATCATCATAATCAATTCTCAATTGTTGTGGTTGATATTTCAATCCAAGACATTGCAACACTGCTTGTTGTGGTGTTGTATATCGTGGATATTTACCATCCCAAAATACAGAATCATATATTTGTAATGAAGGTTCATAAACAGCATACACACCTTCATTTATAAGTTTTGCATATTCCGTTGTAAAAAATATGTTAGGATATGATTTACACACTGCATTTATATATTCTATCCGTGAACACTGAACAATCAATCGACAGTTATGTTTTACTCTAAACATTTCAAAAACTGGCATCCAACATAGAAAATCGCCAAGTGTTGTATATGGATACGCAATAATAACACGTTGACCTGATAGGTCTAACGTATGTTGCCATAAAATAGAATTATCTAAAGTTGTTATCTTGATATACCATTTTATAAACTGTTTTTGATCGGCAGAAGCCCATGTACTAGGAGTAAGAGTTGTTTCATATCGAACACCATTTGTATCCAAATCAATAAACTGAACCTTTACAGGTGGATCATCTTTAGTACCAATATATTCTAAACACGCTCCTAAATGAAAATTATACCTGAATTTCACTACTTCACCGTTATTCGATACCCAAATATTTTAATAATTGTTTTCCTAAAAATTTTCTTCGTGCTAATGTAACACGGTCATTGGTATGCCGTAATGCTTTATGTGATTCGACAAGCAATTCCAATAAAATTTCATCGGGATATTTGTCATCACCGATACCTAACGACCTAATATATTTTCTAACCAATAACATTTTCATCATCCTTCCAATCATCGTTTTCATTACACATTTTACACATATCCCACAATAACGACATTTCAAATCCAATTTCATCAGCTGTCATAGGAACATCATAATCAGGATGGTCTTTTGGATGCGTAAGAATATATGTATCTTCGTGATTTATTTCAATATCACCCTTACCTAGATACAAACAATAACCATAATTCTGATCATTGACTTCTTTATCATCAATTTCTTTTCTGTTTTTCCAATATGGGCATTTACCAATTACTTCAAGGCGCCCGTTATCTTTCATTTTTAGTGATTCATAACAATACATTCCTTTTGGTATTAACGATTTATCCATACTGTTCCTTTCTATCAATTTAAAATAATTTAACTATACGACAAATAGTTGATTTTGCCACATTTAGTTGTTTTCTTATTTCATGTTGTTTCATACCATTGTCTATCATTTGTTTTACGAGATTGATATCAACAGGTTTTGATGTTTTTCGTATTTCTTTAGTGTAAATCATATCCTTATTTTTTTCAAACTTTTCAATATCTACATGTTGTAATTGATGACAATTTGAACATAGAACCGAACATTTATTTAATTCATTTTTTATACTTTTTTCAATATCATCAATGGTATCCCATCGTTTTATATTAGTTACATCGCCAATGTTAAATAATTTATCATCTTTATGATGAAATTCCAACGCCTTGTTGCATTTATTATATCCGCATATTTCGCATTTAAAAATATCTTTAAATATCAGACAGATTATTTTATTTGTTCTGTCACGATTTTGTATTTCATAATTATAATGTTCTTCTATATGACAGTTTCCACATAATAATATACATTTTTTGGCTTCTTTTTTTATGTTAGATAAACTCAAAGAAAATCTAATTCCGTGTGTGCCCATTTTGGTATCTTTGTCATTTTTATTGACATGATGAAATTCTAATAGGTGAATATTTGTTTCACCACAAACGGTGCATTTTCCACCAAGTTCGTTAATTACTTCAATCCTTTTTACCCATCTATTAATATATTCATTTTCACGTTTTGTCATAAGTTCAAATCCTCTAATAATATTATTTATTAAAATGCTTGAACTTTGTATTCATTAGTTATGATAATATTATAAAATGCGGAAGAACGGGGAATCGAACCCCGACTGCTGTTTAGACAGTTTTGTTTAGCAAACAAACGTAACAAACCAATATTTACCTTTCTTCCATATTTTGGCGGCAGGAACAGGTTTCGCACCTGCATCCGTGATTAGCGGCGACACTTTTCAAGAGTGCTTGGCCCTCTATACTGCCCATCCTGCCATATATTTTATACTTCACGATAATTGAAAACTAATCCTTCCCCTCTAAGGAATTTGCTATATTGCCTTGCGGGGCCCAAATCAATGTGTGAAGTCGTTTTCTTTCCATGTTTGCTCTGTATCTTGTTAGGCAAACCGATTTTTGTATATTTGTCCATAAATTCAGCATTTCCTAATGCTCTCTCTCTTTCAACGTTACAACTTTTGCCTTAACTGCCTTAGCAGGTGCTTGGATAATTCTTTCCATTATTTATATTTCCTTTCAATTATTCTGTCATGTGTTCAACAACTTTTGTGATAATACCCACAACCAATGCCACTGGAAGATAAATCCAGAACAAAAACATCATCAATTCAGTAGCTTGTACCCTAACTAAAATTTGATAAAGTAAATAAAACCAAATAGGCATAGTTACTAAAAATCCTAAGATAGAGCTAACCACTTTCAATTTATTTTTCATACGCTTCCTTTCATCTTTTTATAATATACCAGACTTTTCATATTTTGTCAAATAAAATATTGGTAGGGATGGCCGGACTTGCACCGGCACTGTACACGGTTTAAGCGTGTTGACTCTGCATTGGCCTACATCCCCATTTATTTTGGTAGCCGAAGAAGGATTTGCACCTTCAAAAATCTTAATTTTGAGTTAAGAATGTCTGCTAGTTGCATCATTCGGCCTTATATTCAATCAATTTCGGTTGTTCATTATACTCAGCATTACAAACCATTGATATTCTTTGTAATAATTTGTAATAATCGTCCGGTTTCAATTGTTTTTTCAACTCATGTATATGTAGTATAATTTTCTTAATTTGTAAATCAATCATTATACCTCGGAACCCGCCGGCAACGCTTTGTCAAACAGGGTATCTAAATCCAATTCAACCAATTCTGCCGTTCCATCCTCAATAGATTTCATTTGTTCGTTCATTTCGTTCATTTCTCTATCACGATCTTCTGGTGTGCCAACAAAGGAAAGTTCCCAAATAATACTACGAATAAAATCATATAAATTCAAATAGCCCTGTTCCATACCATTGTAAGTTTTTTCGTCAATAATTTTATATTTGTCAAATGTTGTAATTCTAGTCACATCTGGCTCAATGATTAGTGGAACATCAAGTAATTTGCCCAATGGTGTAAATTCAATAGCATACCGAACAACCCCTTTTTCATCAGAACCAACACCATCAAATTCAATGTAATTATCGTATTCAGTTACTTTTCCGTTTGTATCTAATTCAATGTTATTTATTCGTCCTACACAAAGATGTGTCAGTCCACAAATACATTCATCTGTTTTTGTTTGATAATATTCATCAATAAAAAATGGGAAAAAGTTATCAAGACGGATAAAGTCAGGATTATTTATAATCATAAGAAAATAATCTCTCAATTTATATCCAACTTCTAATTCAATAATATTATACTGTAATGCGTGAAAAATATTATTGGTAACAATAGGGGCAATAACAATCACACCACTATCAGTTTTGTCATCATATACCCATTTTCTAGTATATATTTTACCACCTTTTTTTAAAATTAATCCATCCATATTTTACCCCTTATTTTAGTATAATTCCTTTGTCTAATATCAAATTACATTCTTCCATAGCAGTCATAGAGTTCATATCCCATACGGCGACAGCACGATAGTAATCAAATCCTGATAGTCTATTTTTCAACCATACAAAACCACCTACACATGAATATAATTCTATATCTTCTCTGGTGCTGACGACCCAATAAAGATCATCTTCATATTGGTCTGTCCATCCTAAAAGTTTTACAACTTTAAAGGGCGAATCATACACCAATTCGTTTCGATGTTTATTTACATCACGTTGAATTGTCTTGTCGTTATCCCATCCAAGGGCTTTATTTATATAGTGTTCCATTCTTCTCTTTGGCTGTTCAATACACTTCCAATAAAAATCTAATTTATCCATTATACTTTACCTCTGAAAGATGTTTTCAAATCAAAGCCATGCCCCATGATTTTATACTTATCGTCAATCTTTATTTCAGGCATCATATCAGGTGATTCCTTCATTACATTACCCACGAAATAAGACAAGTGTTGATACATTTCATTTGCTGATATAAATGAAGCAACCCCGATTTCACCAAGTTTTGGTGTCATATCGTGTATTATGATACTGTTTCTATATGTATTGAACATGAATACAGGGGATCCAACTATTCGGCATAAAGCTATAAGTGTTTCATCTTTATGATTTATATAATCAGAATATTGTGGCCCTTTTCCCCACCAACTATATTTTGGTTCTTTGATGTCAGATTTTTTGACAAGTCTATATGGTTCATCTGATTTCATTTTTATTTGTGTGAAAAAAATATCACCAACAACTATACCTCTTACTTCTGGATTATAATCATTACGACCATCAAAATATGAACCATAGAGGTCATAAGCATTTCCAACACTGTCACATCTTGTTTTCCATTGATCATCTAAAGTTGTATAGTATCGGTGTCCTTGTTGAGCATAACGTATAAATTCACGTCTAATATCAATTTGGTCAGCGATATTTTGTTTATAAGGTCTTACATAAACAATTTTTGGATCACCGCCACCGTATATATGGGCAATGTGGTCGTAATAATCGCGAAAGTTGCTTTTAATTATCATGTTTGTTTCCCTTCTAAATATCGTTTTTTAGCATCACGCATTTTTTGTTTGGCTTCTTCTGTATGTTTTTTTCCTGTCATACCAACACGATTTTTACACATATTTTCTATATGTTTTTTTGATAAATGTCTGCCTTCTAAGCTTTTGCTTATATTATTTTTTTGCGCTGGTGTTCTTTTTTTCCCTGTTATTGCTTTTACTCTTTTTTCTACCCAACTATCGGTTTGTTTTTTGCCAATTTGTCTAATACTTTTCTTTTTATTTTGTTCATCAGAAAATTTATACCCATATGTTCCGTCACCACCCCATGTCAAGTTATACCCATTGCCTTCACTAACATGGCTATGATTTACAATAATTTTGAATGTTTCCATCACATTCAAAACTAAAATATCATCACATTCATAAATAATTTCCCATTTAAAATTGTCGTGGCCATATTTGTTTAGAGCATTATAAAAATAGATCGATATGCCCTCTTTATGTGTACAACATAGGTGTTGATTTTTTCTTTTCTTTAATGTTCCTGTAGTTAGTTTTTATAATCATTTACATCATCGCTTTCTTGTTCGCTATTCCCGAATACCGAATATCTAATCGTTTTACGGTTTTTGTTTTTATATTTGTCCGGTTTTGGATGTTTACTAGCATTGTCCATGCCACCATGCCATGGACAACGTGTACATTTACCTGTTTCATTACATACTTTTTCTTTGTAAATTCGTCTGAATGCTTTTGAATTTACACATTCATCATCAAAACAAAACCATAAACCATTGAGTGATCAACCAATGCACACCAATCTTTACTCTTATTGATTGCCATTTTATCTGTTTGACATAGAAAATCAGCAACCCAATGTATAAACAAAATCCAATACATCAACATGATATACTACCTTTCTATTTTAATTCATGTTCCGTTCAATCAAACCGAACAGGACTTTTTCAAATACCGTCAAGTCAGGCATATATTCAGATTTATAATCAACGTTGATTAATGCTTTATCACGAACATTTAGTTCATCAATAACAAGAACATCAAAACAAACCGTATTGATTGCCAAATCATTAACTTTGTTAAAAATGGCCTTTAACGCCCGACCACGAGCGATATCCCTTCCCGTTTTCTTTACAGGCATGTCCTCATATGAACAAATCGAAATACCACGAGCATATTCATCCCCTTTTCTAACAACACAAATCGTAACATACGGTACATTTTCACGATTCCTCAAATGATAGTAATAAATCTGGTCAACATTATAGTTATTCGCTTTCTTCAACATTTTAATTTCCTTTCTTTTTTCTCTTTATTGTATCCTAAAATTGTGTAATTGTCAACATATATTTTGAATAAAGGAATGCCCTAGTTCAGACCAACTAGGGCATTCAATTTTATTTTTTAATGAAAAACATTTTATTCAGTCTTCGTTTGAACATTTTTCTAATAGACTTTGTTGTAGTCAAATATGTTCCAACACCACAACCAACCACATAACAAGCAAATCCAATATAGTCTTCATTCTTAATAATAAGCCAAGTTGAAGCCATACTAACCGTAGTCAACAGAATTGTATATACAGTTGCTTGTACATTTTTGAAAGCGTTTGTGGCCTGTATTTGTAAGCATAAAAGAATATCTATTACAAATCCAAATCCGAATAAACCCAAACACATCAATATTGTATTCTTTACCATAAAAATTCCCCTCTCTATATATTACCCACACATTATCCTCACTGTGAGGTTACTTGTGGCTACATAGTTGGATTGGTGTATGCCTCCATTGACATATCTGCCGTTATCCTTGACTTTTTCTCTTATTATACAACACTTTTTGGAAAAAGTCAAGGATTATTATTTACTTGGAACCCTTGTCGGGACTCGAACCCGCCGGCAAGACAGGCCCTCATTACTTCTTTTTCCAAGACCGTTCCTCTTTAACTCCGTTTTATTTCATATTTTTCACAAGCATCAATTGCCTCTTGTAGAGTATCAAAACCACTATACACAATTGAACCATTAATTCTTTTACCGTCATGATATGCCCAGTAACCATCTTTTTGTGTTTTTTCCCAGCCACCGCCATAAGTATAATGGAATAGATGGATACTATACAAACCGCTTTTCCATACCATGTAACAGGAATCACTATCAACTTTTTGAAATTTCATTATTTTTTTCCTTTAGTAATTTATTCATACAGATTAAAGCATCCATATCTTGCTTCATACCACGCAATAATAATTCGGATACAAAATCAACGCCTTCAAAACGTCCGAAAAACAATTGTTCACGGAACCGTTTTAACAACATTTTGTTATTCAATTCTTTTAAATCCATATCACTATCTCACTTTTTCCTTTGATTATAACACAAATCCTTGGATTTGTCAAGTGAAATTATTTACCTGTATGCTCTATTTTTTTATCAATCTAAATTTTGAATCCTTACCAAATGCTGTAGCATTTGATATAAATTCTTCTTCTGTTTGGCCAATCCATCGAAATATATTATGTGTTTTTGTTGTTGGCAAAAATCCGTGCATAAAGGTATACATCCTTGTTACACCTTTCACCAATTCATCCGTCCACTTATCACCGATATAAGAATTTCTTTTTAATGCAGTCAATGGTTCATATCTTTGTGGAAACAAAAAAATTGTTCTCCCAACATCATCTGTCATTTGTTGTGCTTTGATAATTCTTTTCCAAAAATCACTAGGACTATCCTTCCAATTAAATAACATATAACAAAAGAAACCTGCTTTTACTTTATATTTTTCGACATATTCTAACGCACGTCTGATATGCTTTTCGTATCCAATGAAATCAAAACTAAACCTCAAATATGCTGTTCCTTTTTCCTTTTGCGCCCCCCATTTCAATTCGCTAAATCTTTTTGCTTGATGTTCAGTAAATGACGATACATGAAGGCCATGTATGTCAACAGGTAAACCAAATTCAATCAGTTCATCTACTATATTATCAAAATATTCGTGTTCAGTGAAGTTATTATCATATAGAACAACACTTGTAGCATCAGGAATTTCCAATATGCCTTTTTGTAAAATGTTCTTTATAGATTTAAATGATTTCATACATCCTTCTAATGTAGGAACGGCACAATAACCACATTTATTTACACATCCTCTTGATGCATATAAAACAATTTTTTTCGAGTCTGGACATACTGAATATTTTGGTGTCAAATTTTCTATTTCTTCACACATCCCACTAACAACCGTCACTTTACCTCTTGATAAAAATGGATTGGATGGAAATGTAGTATTGAACCACTCTGGATTTAAAGTAGGAAACGAACCACCTACAATTATTTCCGCCTGTGGATATTTTGTTCTATAAAAATTAATTGTATCCTTATATATTTCTGAATAAAACGAAAAAATGCACGAAATAAGTATCTTATCAGGTATAAACATTTCAGGGCTTTTACCGATAACATACTTATATTCATGTTTATTTTGTTCGCACCATTCTGCCCATTTCATCAAGGCTATATTAGGTGCTATTGATTTAACCGATGGTTCAACTATAAGATATTTCATATTATATCAATCTCTCCGTTCCCTCTGGCCATTCGCCATCATTTGTTTTTTTCCAATGAAAAAGGTCATTATGAATCATCCATTGTTCAGGCTTTGAACCATATAATTGTTGTAATTTCTCTCTTTTTGTTTTTCCACCAGCAATAATAACTTCATCCATATGGTTTATAATATACTTTGTAAAATCTTCTTTTGAAATGATAAAAACTTGTATATCATTTGGTTCTACCGTTAAAAAAGACAGATAATCATATTTTTGTTCTTGCCTAATTTGAAAGAATGTATATGTATTTGCTTTTAAACTAAGGCACGATCCTTTTAATTCAACTTTTGAACCATTAGTTAGGTTGTCTATGCGATAATCATAGTCGCTTTCTTTTTTATTTCTAATTTGAAGTTTCCATCCAGCATCAATAAGAAGCAACTTGACAAATTCTTCCATATCTGCTCCCTTTGTTTTTGGTGATTGTCTGAATATCCATTCGTTTCTGGAATCAATCCATGCACCAACCTTTTTCAATCTTTTTTCTTTTACTTTATCAACTATTGCCCATTGTCGTTTATTCATATATATCTCACTTTTTCCTTTGATTATAACATAAATCCAAGGATTTGTCAACATAAAATAAAACCCCATGATATCATGGGGTTTCCTTATTTTGGTGCAACCGGCGGGAGTCGAACCCGCCTTTACTGGTTAAAGCCAGTTACTAAACCAGATCAGTTACGGCTGCATGTTTGGTAGGGTGTGCTTGGAATTGAACCAAGCGGCCACGTCATTATCAGTGAAGTAACTCTTATCTACACCACCGAATGGGGAACAAACGACAAAAGAAATTATCGTGCTCTAACACTGAGCTAACACCCTATATTGTTTTGGTCTGCGATCAAGGAGTTGAACCTTGTACATACGGGCCCAGGCCGTAGATGTCACCCATACACCAATCGCAGATTATTTGAAATTTTTTCTAAATTTTTAATTACGTTTTTTGCTTTTATTCTATAAACACTATACCATACTTTTCTTTGCCTGTCAAGGAATTTTCTAATAAAAATGGGTTATAGAACACAAGTTTTAAATATCCTTATTTCCATTCTTTATCAGTAAACCACTGGATATTACTTATGATTTACTAACAAGGCGTTCTCTATAAGATTTCGTATAACTGGATGCCGAAGCATCATAACCCATTTTTGACAATAAAAAACGCCCAAACTTTTTAGGAGCATGGGCGGTTTTTGTGTACCTGTGTTGGAACTCGGCTAAAACACAAACCTCCACGCTTCCCTATAATAATTTTTAGGTTCTTCTATGAGTATCGGTTTTGGCCCTAGTTCATTAAACATTTTTCTTCTTTCCTTTTCAATTAAAATTGCATAGAGGACTCATTTAATATAATTTCTATGATTTGAGGCGGAGTCCTCTAGGTATGAATAATATTCTACCCTATTAATTTGCCTCACTGATTATTATTTATAACATATTATTTTTCTTTGTCAACACTTTATTTTCTTTTATTCTATAATGTTTATTTATGAATGTTGTAATATTATTTGACCATAAAAGAGGCGCTTCCCCTTTGATTTTATTAGTATCCTGTGGCCAATCCCACCAAGCAATATCTAATAATTTTTCAATAATATCCAGTTCAAATCTATACTTTACAACTCTTGCTGGATTACCAACTACTATAGAATACGCAGGAATGTCTTTTGTGACCACAGAACCCGCCCCAACGACAGCCCCACTATGGATTGTGACGCCTGATAAAATTATAGATTTTGCTCCTATCCAAACATCATTTTCAATTTGAATATTTCCTTTACATGCTGGATGACCTATATCCATATGCATTTTAGCAATTTCTGGTGTAACAGGCCCCCATAATTGAGAGGACGTTGTAATCCAATCTGGCCTATGGTCTGCATGTAAAAAAAATGATGTTCCTCTACCTATGGAACAATATTTTCCAACTAATATTTTATATTGGTCAGACCAACTTATGATTTCAATTTCTCTATCATAATATGACCCGATATTCATATGTAATAAATGTTCGTTTTCCATATTTCCTTATGCACAATAAAAAAATGACATGTCCTGACGGGCGTGCCAGGTTCTATCGGTGTGTCATGTCACCGAGCAAATTTGTTTCCGAAGACCAATTCGGTTCCATATCGTCAGAGTTTGCTTAGCTCCTGATTAGCCAGAAGTCAACCGGCGTGTATCAAATATTCTATATTTTAATTTTTCGTCCTTTATGCCACCCTTTTTGTAAATATTCATCAATGTTGTTTTTATCAACTCTAGTACATTCCACATCATTATAAATCCAACATTTGCCGTACATAGGATTTTTAATACCAGACCTATTGATGTTTTTTTGCGTTTGTTTCATTTTTTCTTTTGTTTCATTTGTGTGGTGTTTGCCTTTAAATGTTTTACCGGAATTTTCTGATCTTCGTTTTTTAATTTCAGGATCATTACTTTTTACATATGTCAAAAGTGTTTTTTCATAAGATTTTTTTCCATTTTCACTTCTTTCATTTTTTGTAAGAAGGGCAAGACCATTATCATATCCTTTTTTACCAACCTCTGTGGCTATTTTTGGATTTTTATATATATGATCCCAACCACCTTCACCGCCTCGTTTCAGATTATAAATCATTTTGTTTTTTACTTCATCATCTGTAACCAATTCGGCTTCTTTGTCATCCATGTCTTTTTTGTTATCAAAGACATGAAGGACAATTTTCTCAAAACAATCTTTGCCATACTTGTTTATGGCATGTTTTAAAATCCTACCAGAACCAAGATATTCATCATAGATATTATCCGTTTGATGTTTACCTATATATGTTTTGCCATTCACCTTGTTTCTAACTTCATATATTGTGTAGTACATAATTTTTTTACCTCTACACCTATTTATAAAAAGTTCGATACTTAGTAAACAAATAATTAAATGGGTGATCGGAGGAAATCGAATCCTCGTACTTGGGGCCACGACCCAAGGTTCTTCCATTGAACTACGACCACATCATGATTATTTGGAACACCCAAAGGCTCAACAAATAATGCTGTTCGTTGGGGGAACATATCATTGAGTATCTTTCTGGCACAAAAGTTAAGTCAATGAGTGCCATATGTAACCCCCGATTTTGGTAGCCCATATGGTATCGATCCATAGTCGAACGGTTATCATCCGTTTGCTCTTCCATTGAGCTACAGGGCCATGTTTGGCTGTGGGTAAAGGAATCGAACCTTCATTTTACACGTTAACAGCGTGCTGCATTGCCGTTATGCTAACCCACAATATTTTTTGGTTGCGGACGGTAGTACCACCCTACCCGCTTTCCGGCGAGACACTTTTTCTCCATTTCCGCGATATTTGTTTTTTGGTAGCTAGTCAGGGTGTTGATCCCTATTGAAGAAGGATATGAGCCCTCTTTGATTACCGAATCCCTAGCCATATTTTGGTAGCGGGCGCCATTACTGCCATGGCTGATTTTCACCTTATGAGAGTGGTGAGACACTTTTTCTCCATGCCCGCATAATTTCCTTTATTTATAAAACATTGTAACATAAAATTGTCATTTTGTCAAGTAATATTTTGGAGAGCCTATACGGAGTTGAACCGTAGTCTAATAGGTTGCAGCTATTCGTAATTCCGTTATACCATAGACTCAATATATATTTACCATACTTTTATCAATTTGTCAATCATCAATTCCTAATTCTTTTAGTGTAACATAACTTCCATCAGGATTAATCATCCCTGTTTCGCCTACACCGGGCCTTGGTTTACTGTTCATGCAATAATCATCAAATTCATATTGGTCATATAACAGTTCACAAAGTTCTAAGACATGTTCTTGTCCTTTATTTATAGTTCTAATAACGAATATCAATATTGCTGTAATTTCATCCAATGCCATTTCATCTGACATTTTCAATAATGTTACCAATTCTTTTAGAAGTTTGCCTACGGATTTTGTTGCTCCGCCCTGTACCGATCCGGCAGTTTCCCATTCAGCCACATGCTCTTCAATCGCTTTATACGTGCTAGTATCAAGTATCATATCACCATCCTATATTTGAATGTAATGTATTTTTTTACCTTTATCTATTGTAGTTGAAACATATTGAAATGTTCGTATAGAACCGTCTTTCATTTTTGCTGTTCCACTGTCTTTATTTTTTGCTATCAATTCTTCCATGAAATTAAAGAATTTTGAATTTTCTTCAACTGTTAGTATTTTTTTTGTATTTTCCATATAACGGCCCTCACTTTCCATAAATTAAATTTTATTAGGGCTGTTTTTTATATCTTATTAGCTATTTATATCAACCAACATCGAATTAAATAGTAACATTAAAGGAAATCCTACCATAGTGAATGCCAGCCCTTGCCCCATCACTATTCCTAAACCAATTGCTAAAAAACCTCCGACTTGAATTACCCACGACATCAATACCATGAAAATAAACTCTAATAGTTCTTTCATATAATACCTTTTTCCTTGTTTTATTTTATTAACCCCTTCGTTCTTGCCATTCAGGGCACGTTCCATATGGATGAACATCAATAACATCATCAAATAATTTACATTCTAGGTCGCCTAAACCCTTACCTTTGCCTGCAAATCCTTCTCTACTATTGATACACGATTGACATATTTTTGGTTGTATGATTTTGAACCCTTTGATGCCTTCGCCATACCCTTTATTGTTGCTTGTTTCGCTCAAATATTTTTCTTCAATTTCCATAATACCTCCTGTATACAACTTTCAAAATTGAAAACCGCTAAAGTTGTATTTTATTCATCGTCTTCGTCATCTTCATAATATCCATTAGGATCTTCTTCCATAAGATCCTCTTTATTTTCAATGGTATCATTATTTATATATTCTTCCAACTTAACGATGTTAGAATACGGAAAAATATCATCAATTAAATATGGTTCAAACAATCGTCTTAATCCATTGAGGTATTTCTTTGTCAGATAAACATTTGTGCTTTTTGCTGATTTAGAAACACCACTAAATTTCATATCAATCATAGTTGACAATGGTTCGTTTTGTTTGACTCGTTTCTTAACCTTCTTGACGCCTTTGCCGGCAGATACAGCAACAGAAGTCGTGGACATACCTGAAAACACTAGCCATTTGAACCCCTGTTTGTTTGCCGTGGATTTTGAAAAACTTATTATATTTTTACTATCCAATTCTATATATGGAATGCCTGTTTCTGAATATTTTAATTCCATCAAAATTCCCTTTCCTTTTACTGTGTTAGAGCGATCAATGCAATGGTCGTCAGGTACATTGTAATAACCATCAAGGCCGTCTTGCAAAACTTATCAAATTCATAATCAAAAACTGTTTTTTTCATCTTTTTCATATTAGTTCCTTTCTTTACTTGATACTGGATTATAACAGATAATCGCTAAAATGTCAAGGAATCATCCGACCCTTACTACCATTGGGCCGCCCGCGGGTTACAGAAAAGGGTTCTTTTTCTGTGTCCAGTTGAAACATTACTGATAGGAGAGAAAAAGAACCCTTTATTTATTATACAATCTTAACAAGGGACATGGGAACATTCCAAGTCATGTCGTATCCAAAGCCATCCGAAACTTTAACCTGAACGCGTGTGCGATTGACTTTGACAATCGTGCCCTTTTGATACCCTTTACGTCCGTTCCATTCGACAATCATGCCAGCACTCAATACTCTTTTGAGGTCGTTTGCCTTTACGTTCCGAACCCATTTTAAACGGGCGATAATCCATTTGTTTAGCTCCAATAAATCCTGTTCATTAGCTCCATTGTTCAAAATCCCTGTTACCTGTTCAAAAACCTTTGTGTCCATCACGCCATAAGTAGTTTTTTTAATCATATTCTTACCACCTTTCTTTCAGTGTTTTTTCTCTTATTATACAACACTTTTCAGGTTTTGTCAAGCATTTCCTTCATTGTAACCTATTGGTTTTATTGATGATATAAATAGAAAAAGAGTCAATGATAGTATCATCAACTCTTTATAAACTTGTTACCCAGCACCACCGTCCCATCTTTTATCGCCCCATCTATCTTTTGCTGGTAATTCTTCCCTAGGCGTATCCGAAACAGATATTGTCTTGTTTAAAGTGAGGGCCGGATGAAGGCCCTCACTCGTTCATCTTACAGGATCTCTTTGATGTCCTTGTAGGGCACATCCAGCACATCCTTGTCATCATTGGCCAGCTCAACCGTGGCATTATACACGTTCTTCTCAATAAGAACACCCTCGAACAACTCACCGGCCTTGACAAACTCCACGTTCTGACCATTTTCCAATAGATTTTTCTTCATTTTTTTTCTCCCTTTTTAATTTAATTGTTATTTGTTTGTGTTTCCCTCACTCTTTATAAAACATACTACCTTATTTCTTTTGAAAAGTCAAGAAGTATTTTTAAATATGTTTACCGTCTTTAAGGGCTTGCCATACTTCACTTGCCTTCATTGGCGTGAAAAACTTATCTCGTTCAATACCAATCATAAACGGGCCTTTGTATGCCTTCAATTCAGACAGACTAAAACTTCCAATTTTCGTTTCGTTTCCTTTTACAATACCCCACAAATAGTCGGTATCCTTTGGGTCTTGGTTCATTAAATACCAAGTCCAACTTCCACAAGGGTCAAAAAATTTGGCAACAATCATTTGTTCCATATCAGAACCCATTGGATATTGTTTCTGGGCCTTTTTTCGATAACCTTAGTCATTAATTTTAATTTCATTGTCTTTACCCACTTTCTATTATATCTTTTTGTTAGCAATCTTTGCCAATTGTCCGGCATACTTAACGATGCGTTTTTTAGCAATAACCATTTGTTTTACAGATAAATGTCGGTCATTGCTCTTCAATAATTGTTTGGCAAAACTTGTCAAAATTTTAGCATCCGCTCCAGTGAAACCAACACCATTGTTTTGTGTGGTAGCTTCAACATTCTGTTCCATAGATGTTTGTTTATTGAATATAGCGATAACAGACCGTTCAATCCATGTTCTATCACCACTAAGTAATTTGTCCTTTATTTCGTCTTTTTTCCAAGTATATGTAGTCATGTTGTTTACGTCCTTTCTTATCGTTTATAAGACATAATACCACACTTCCTCGGTTTTGTCAAGGATTATTCTTTGATACCAAACAGACGTTCTAATAGGATCTGATCCATCTTTTTATCTGGTTCCAATTTTAAACTAATGGATTTACCATATATATTAACCTTACCATCAACGATTTCTACAAAACCGGCAGATGTTGGATGACCAATTTTAACCATATCAGCATGCACCAATGCTTCACTAAACACAACTGGATGATAGTTTCTAATAATTACGTATTTCATATTATTTGATATCCTCAATACTTTCAATATATACATCAAATTTAGATGCGATATCAGTCATATGTATCAACATTTGAATATCACATTCATCCATCTGACATTTGATTTTCAATTGACCAAGATCACCAACTATTTCACTCTGATATACTTCAAGACCTCTAACACTCAATGTTACACTTTTCATTTTTTACCCTCCTGATTTTCAACTAAACCGGAACCCGCCGGCACGACCTGCCCGGCTTGGTTCTTATTCAACCTCAACTAAATTACAACGATTTATAACCGTTTGTTTCAACCCTTTGTATTCAGTATGTTTTGTTACTGTGGCTTTTCCAGTATAATGTCCGTCCACTTCTAAATTTACACTTTTAGTAAACCAAACAGCCACATTATCATTAATTGTTTTAAACATATAACAATTGGATGTTCCATATTGACTATCAAAAACTCGTTTGCTAATCAAAACCATATCAACATCAATACGTTCACCGATGTTTCCAAAATGATTAGAAATAGTTTTATCTTCGACTTTCTTCTTATTCAAATTCATAAAATAAACACCTACAATAGAGGCCGCCGTTGTTGCTGTTTTATATGTGATATACTCACGAGCAATAAGGCCTTTGATGTTTCTGATATAATCGGAAGTATTTTCTAATCCATTGACCCATTCAATAACGTGTTTATACGTTTTATCAACACCATCACTTGCGGCTGTGTTTAATTCATCTTGCCAATACTTTTTATTATATTCAATGCCCCATACAATATCACCAGTTGCTGATAAATAATTATGGTCAACATTCTCTCTGTTTTCTTCGGCATCTTTTCTTACCATTTTAGCAGAAATATATCCGTGTTTCTGAACACAGGCAATGGTTCGTTTCAAAAACATTTCAATGTTTTGAACTTCAACGCCTCGTTTATACATTTTTCCATGTTCTTTATCCATCATATCATTCAATGTGTTGAATAATGTAGCATGGGACAATAACAGACTGGCATCAAATCCAAGATATGCCGTCAAACAAGTGCTTCCCACCTGATGGATTTCTTTTGTATCTGCTCTATAAACCAAATATGTATATTTACGATACCTGTCTGTATTGCAATGTTCGCAATAGGTGTCACTGTTCCAATACTGTTCAGGTATTTCAACATCATATATTTTTTTCATTATAATATTACCGTTTTTTGAATGTTCGGTAATCGCTAAGAAAGACCATCCATTCAAGGATACAACCGGATTGATAACATCAATATCATTGACTTCAACCATTTTATGAACATCAACATCATCGTCATTTTTGAAAATAATATCCTTCTGATATGACGGTGAAATCATGTAATCAATACGAATACCATCCATGCCGAGAATACGATTGTTCAATTCCTCTAGCTTTTTGGTAATTGTCTTTAATTTATAAGTCGGTATTGTATATTTCATAATTTTATTGCCTTTCTTATTCTTTATATAACCGATTATACACTAATATAAAGGAAAAGTCAAGGTATTTTTGTATGTCAGTGGTGGCAGGGGATTGCCGGCGGGTTCCAGAGGATTGAATTTTACGCAAGAAAAAGGTTCAAGAAGTCTTATTACCATCATTCTATTTATCAACACTCTGGTTGCCCAATCTGTTGGGAAATAGTTTTAGGGTTTATCGCTTTTGAACCTTATCTTGTTACAATCTAATTAAGTATCATCCTATAATTTATCTAATATAATTTACTTCTAGTCACTTCATTTCATCACCTGTTCCTTTACGTCTAAAGTTAAAAGTTTAAAACAAAAAATGGTTCAATATGGTAAACCGAACAGGATAAGAGTCATGGCCAATGAACGAGATATCCTTTTGATGTTGGAATTATAACCATTTGAACCGCGTCAGCCCTGATAGGAATTATGACCTGTTTGACAGGAATTATAACCGTGGCCAACATTTTTTTTGATTGATATATTATGGAATGAAAGAACATGTGGTATATGGTATCATTCCAAATATCAACCAATCATATCGTTGATTGAAGTCGGTTCTTTGTACCACCAAAAAACGTCCCTTATCAACAGATAAGTAAAGTAGGACTTACACCCAGCTGCCAATGGACTTATGCGGAATTACTGCCTGGTAGGACTTACCACCCTACGCCAATGGTCTTATTGAAGTCTGATCGCTAAACGTTGAATGGTATTTTCCCCGTTCAGGCTTATTGCCTCACGCCTTGGACTTACAAAGGATTTATAGCCTCATAGGACTTATAACCCACCGCCATCAAGGACTTACGTGGGAGTTTATCGCCTAAGTTGGAAACCAATAAAGTTGTGGTTCATTGGAAGGATCATTTAGCCTACCAACCGTTCCGCGGATTTCATAGTTAGTATCAATTACATATTTTTTCCTGTAATTGTAGGGTATTCAGCTTATTTCCCCTAGAAGGAATTGACCTTCACTATATGTCCACATACTTTTTGTTTCCGAGATAGGATAACATGGGCAGTTACGCCCAATAACACCTATCGTTTTGATTGATAATGGGAATCGAACCCATATAAACGATGTAGTATCGTTTGTTTGACCATATTAAACTACATCAATCAGTTTACTGATACTTGGGTGTTGCACCCGCAACGTATATCTACGCGTCACTGCGACTTATCAGTATTGTATGGTTGGGGTGCTGGATGTTTGCGATCCAGATCCTGACTGTTTTTTTGAGAGGAATTGCGCCTCTATTGTAGGATAACTATTAATTTTTCCCAACTCATAATTCAGTATAACAAACTTTGATATGTTTGTCAACTATTTTAATTTTTTAAATCTAATTTTTATTTGTGGTAGGGATCAACCCATTTTCGTGAATATTACCAAAATAATTGTTAGACTCAATTCCCTGAGGCTTTTGGAGAACCAATCTTTATAGGTAACTGACGTATCGTGTTGACTATCGTAACTGACCGTCTGATGTGGTTCCCTCACTCATTAAATACATTATAACACACTAAAATCAATATGTCAATGATTATTTTTTTAATATTTTAAACTCTTGGATATATCATCGGGATTTTCTTTTCCTATGATATCCAATACATTTTTATATGCTTCAATACTTCTCACGGCATGAAATATAATAGCGGATACTTTAGCCCCGTCTTTACATGCCTGATAGAACAACGCACCTTCCCTTGTTGCTTCTCCGTATTTTCTTTTTATCTCCATTTTCTTGATTGTTTCCATTTAAATATCTCCATTGTTATCAATAAACAAATTAACTAATTCAAAGGCCGGTTTATGGTCACGATAAAATGCTTCACCATAAACATTGGCGACTGTTACATTAACAATCTTTTTATCAGGTAAAATAAAACTGATAAAGGTCACAGTCCTATCACTAAAAGGGGATCGTATTTCTTGTATCTTACACCCATACCCAATAGCCTTCAATGATTTTCGTAAACTTAATTTTTGCTTGTTTGTATATTTCATTTTATTTAATCCTCTTTATAATATTTCTCAATTGAACTCTTTTTTCAATTGTGCCATATCTGATTATAACACACTTCAATGTGGTTCGTAATACCTCATGCGTGCTAACACGGCTACCAACTTTGATGCGAACATAGTAACCACGGCCAACATAGTTTTGGTTGGCCATAAATCCCATTTCCCACAATGATTTAGGAAATAATTTTTCCCATCTATTAATGGTTGGTCTTGTAGTATTCTGCCACGAAAAAGTAGTGGATTGTGCCGTTCTATCAGTAGGTGTTGCCTTGATAAAACCCCAAGAAATCCCCAAACGTCTCAACGCATCTGGATTGCTTTTACAAGCATTCACTTGTTGCGCCTTGACCAAAGCATCCTTCATTTCAGGATGAATGTCTGGATGAACCAATCTAATTAAATCTCTGTATATTGTAGTAGGTGTAAAAGTCATTGTTTTAACCCTTTCTTTACTTTTTCCTTTGATTATAACATAAATTGTTCATCATGTCAAGGATTATTAAACCCTTAACATTCATATTATTCCTTATTGTTTTCCACCGGAATATCACGTTCTGATTCTAACTTGAATGTATAATGTGTCAAAAAAGATGCGATAGGTTTTGACCGTTGAATGTATAATACATTGTCTTTTGCGTTATAATATTTGGCAGCCGTTGATGAAATAAGAGATTCGCCAGTATCATAAACAACATATGTGCCGGCCCTAGCGATTTTTGACGGATCAACTTTGATATAATCATATTTCAATGTAACAGAAACACACAATAGAACACATAACCATACCCAAAAAAAAGCAAACATGCCCCCTACAAGGCCATCATCACTAATCATTGCCCATGCAATCAATATAGCAAAAACAACGACTAATACAATTGCTGTTACAATTCCACTAATTTCTACAAACATTTTATTCCCCCTTTTCTTCTGGTATCAATTCTTTATATAGGGCGTCATCATCCCATACTCGTTCACACACGAATTTCTTTTTCTTGACTTCTGTGTTCAAATATTTCCCGATAGACTCTGCCAATAACAATTCATCATATACGGTTTCCGGTATATCAATATACTTATACAGTCCGCCGTTTTTAAATAATACTATCAAAGTGTTATTCTCATATCCAACACTTTTTACATTTGAACTTTCAACATTTATTAATTTCATTTTGTTCTCCTATAATTTAATATTTTATTATTTTATTTTACCACAAAAAATTAAATTTGTCAATTTTAATATACGTCTTCACTGTAAAGTAGCCCACCACGATACCCACCAGAATATGATGGAATACCAGCATCAATTTGAAGTTTATATCCATCTGCCCTATTGACAAATCTGTTACAAGATGTCATAAACCCCTGATCGCTATTTTTGAAACATCTGTTTCGTTGATAAATTAAAAATATGCAATCCGAATGTCGGTGGCCACGCCAAATATATCCGGTGTCATCCTTAACGGCAGCACATATACAAATTTCTTTATTCATTTTGTTGTCCTCTGTTTCTTTATCCATCCATCAAACAAGTCTTTAACTTCACGTTCATTCATTCCCATTATTTCAAAGAAAGCCTTACGTTCAGCATCATTTTTATTAAACCCACGAATCATTAATTCATCTGTTCGTTCTGTCAAATACGTGTATGCGTATCGTAAAAACCAATCTGTTTTTCTTATCGCTTTCATAGTCGCCTCCTATATCGTATATCGTAAATCCGACCAATCAATCAAATATTCACATTCAAATTCTTTCATTTTGTTTTTTAGTGCCACAACGTCCTGACGAATTTTCATATATTCATCGAACCATTCATCGGTATGTTCCACGGCGTTACGATATTTCACATAGGTATCCAGTTGGGTGTAATATCGTTCATTTTGTTTCCTGACATAATCCATATTAAGTGTTTGCCTTTTTTGGCCATCACTCAATCGAAGCGTCAATGTTTTATTGCCCTTTGCCATAGTAAGCTCAAGACCATTCCATCCCTTCCTGATGTATAAATTAAAATCACCTGAAATTGTCAATCGAAGACGGTCAATTAATCGTTTGGTAATTAATTTGCCATTCCAAGACGCCAATGCTGGGTCAAGGATGTTGATCATATATGTCGTTGCTTCAATGTTATCCATATATTCTTTTAATTTGGTTTTCAATTCTTCTCTTTTAGTCATATATATTTCCTCGTTTTTATTTGTATTATACACGAAAACATAGTGTTTGTCAAGGAAATTCTTCAACTGTTGGCTGTGCCGTTGGAACTCGCCACAAATTCAGACAGGCAATGGGTTTCCGAGGGTATAAAATACTTGACAAAAGGGCTCTTATAGTGTATGATGTTCATATAAAATAAAGAAAAGAGGATATAAAAATGGATTGGTTAAATTATACTGACTATGTGCCTAATACATTTCCAGATATTTTTAAATTGTTAGATTCGAGAGATTATCGTTCCCATAATTTTTATGAACGATATACAGGCAAAAGTAAGAAATTCAAGAAGAACAAACGAAAAGGTAAATAATCCTTGACTTATAAGGATTGTTGTGTTATTATGTAAAAAGAAATGAGGAAAAGACTATGGCAAATTTTGAAGGTGTAACAGCAAGTAATTCTCCGGCAATTAAACCGGATAAAATAGATAAAATTAAGGAAATCGTTGATAGGTATTGTTTGAATGAATTGGCATGTGGTGTTCGTGATGGGTGCCTTGAATTATATGGATACGATTTTTTCTATGTATCTGCCAATGAACCGAATGATATGGATGATGAATACGACAAAACTGATAATTTCTTGAAAGAAATTGCTCCACTATTACTTGAAAAATTGGTTATTCAAAGTGTTGGGTCGGAGAAATGTCGGTTTCCACTGGCGGCACAGGAAATTGTAGTGTTGCCTAATGGTGATATTACATATAATGGATTTAAGGGAGAATAAGATATGACAGCAATACAGGATATAGAAAACACAAAGAAACGGTTGATTGCCCGAGCGGCTAAAAGGGGTATATGGGAGAATTTTGGGCAAAAAGAACGCCGGAAATTACAAGATAAATATACACCAGAAATGTGTAAAAATGATGATTTTCATGATGTTCATCGGGCAATTATGGAATTTGAACTATGGTGCATGAATTATGATGGAGGCAAATAACATGAGAAATTCAATTAAATTATCGGAAAAACATGGTGTAAATCCAATGATACCAACATGTTTTTATTGTAATAAAGAGAAAAACGAAATAATACTATTTGGTAAATTACCTTATGATGAAAAGGCACCAATGACGGGTGTTATCAACATGGAACCTTGTGATGAATGTAAAGGATATATGGAAATGGGTATTATCCTTGTATCTGTAAGGAACGGCGAACCCCACGATAATCCATATCGCACTGGTGGTTGGGTGGTTATGAAAGAGGAAGCAGCAAAACAAATTTTCAATACTCTTGGAAAAAATCGTTTTGTTTTTGTTGAGGACGAAGCATGGGATCAGTTGCAGTTGCCAAGGTCTTTAGATATTTAATAAAAAAGATGGTTTTTATTGAAAAAAATGGTTGACAAAACAAATTCTATGGTGTAAGATAAAACTATAAAAAAAATAAATGGAGGATGTTAATTATGAACAAAGCTACTTTGATTGATTTTGTGGCCGCAGAAACAAGCATGACAAAGAAAGACGCACGCAGTGCGATTGAGGCCGTTATTGAGGGTATCGTTGAAGGATTGTCGTCTGACAATAAGGTTGCCCTTGTTGGTTTCGGCACGTTCCTGTTAGTGGATAAGAAAGCCCGAACAGCTCGCAATCCGAAAACAGGTGAGGCCGTTGAAGTACCGGCAAAGGTTGTTCCGAAATTCCGCCCATCGGCTACTCTTAAAGAGTATTTTGAAGGGTATGATCTCGGTGAAGACAACGATGTAGAGGAACTGGAAGATGTCGCCTCTGCTGATGAAGTCATTGCCTAATCAGTAAAAGAATAAAAAGAGGGCGGGATTTCTCGCCCTCTTTTTTATTTACAATTTTATAAAATTAGGGTATAATTGATTAGAAAGGTAGAAAATATGAAGTGGCGGTATATTTTAATAGCGATATGTCTTACATTGTTTTCAATGGCATTAAATAATGTCAATGAAATGACGTTGTGTATATTACTTGTTATGTGGCTACATCAGAAGGATGTGATGAAATGATAAATGATAAACAGGCAATTTGGGTGTTCAAACATGAACCTACTGAATTTGAAGATATGGTTCTCAATGAGGATGTTCGTGGTAAATTAGGAAAGGCATTAGTTGAAATTCCAAATCTAATGTTAGTTGGCCCTGCTGGTGTTGGTAAAGGAACCTTTACACATATATTTTTGAAAAAAACAGGTCTTGATAGTCTTTGGGTAAATTGTTCTGATGAAACATCTATTGATAATATCAGAACAAAAGTGAAATCGTTCGCAACATCTTTGGGTATTACACCTTTGAAGGTTGTTGTATTGAACGAATGTGATTTTCTATCGGTGCCCGGCCAAGCCATGCTTAGAGATTTGATTGAACAAGTCCAAAAAATTACACGGTTTATTATCATGTGTAATTATGGTCATAAGATAATTCCCGAATTACAATCTCGATGTCAGATTGTTGAATTAGGCAACCCACCTTTGAAGGATGTTGCTAAATTTGTTATGGGAATACTCAAAAAAGAAAAAGTGGTCATTGATAAAATAGAAACAGTGGTTGATACAGTAAAAAAATTATATCCAGATATTAGGTCAACCATCAATACACTACAATTGAATACAGTCAATGGCTGTATTACAAATGTCAAACTGGAAAATACAACTGGCGTTTATGATAAAATATTGAACCTAGCAATGTCTTCTGACTTAGACGGTATAAGGAAAGCATTGAGGTCGAATACAATAAATTATACCGATTTATATCAATACTTTTTTGATAATGTCGGTGGGTTTAAGTCGCCGGGGGATGCCATCATTGAAATCGCCGAAGCAATGTATCGTGATAGTATTATCGCAATCAAAGAAATCAATTTCATTTCATGTGTTTTGAAATTGATTAAAAAGGGTTGTATATGAAATGCGATGGGCACATAAACATCAATTCCGGTGGCGCTCTTTGGAGGGCAACGTGTGACCTTGAAGAAGGACATGAAGGTTCTCATGTGTTTTATGGTGATAATTATAAACTGACATGGCTTACACAGGCAAAGATGATTGAGAATTATAATCATGAAGTAGGTTTGTTATCGGACGAAGTAAAAGAAAATTGTAAAAGAAAACTAATGGTAGAAAATCTTGTAGAGAGTATATTTTAATGGCTGAGAAAACCATATTCGATTATTTGAATAATATTTATTTGAAGGGCGATTTGAAGTACGATAAGAAATTAGCACCTGTTTATCTTATTTCATTATGGTTGTCCCATGATAAACAACTACTTGATATTGTTGACAAAATCAACGAGTTCCAGTTCTTTCTTCCAGACAATTTAATTTATGAATATTATTATCATAAGGTGCCTAAAGGAAAACGATATATAAAGTGGGTTAAAAAAGAAGAAGTTGATAAAAAGGAAAAGGAAAAATTTGATTCTATCCGCAAGGATATGATGTTATCAAAAAAGGAAATGTCTTATTTTCAATCGTTTACAAATCTATTGGAAAGTAATAAGATAAGTAAGAAAACAACAAAAAATGCATCATCAATATTTTTATAGAAGGAGCAAAAAATGATTATTAAACAGGATGTTAATGGAAATGTTTTGGAAATCCAATGTGATATTTGCAAAGCACGGTTCGATGTTAAGGAAGAAATGGATGAATTTATCTGTTTCGATTATGTTATGGGTGAAGGCGCCCAGTATCCAGATAAACAAATTCAAGCGGATATTTGTCAGGATTGTTTTATTGAAGCATTCCCCACATTGTTTGAGGATGAAGAAGCAGAACCAGAAATGCCTATCACATTTAGCAATGAAGGATATTAATAAGGAAATGGTGGAATAATGTTAATCAACACAAGTGAATTAAAAACGTTTTTAAAAAAGGCCACGATCAACTACTGTATTGATAGTGTTCAGATAAATTTGACAAAAGCCCTCGTAACATCAAAGATGATTTCGGCGGCCTCTGATGTAATTTCATTACTCAAATTACCTAATGAAATACTACCTAGCATGAAGGCCACGGATACATTGGTTCTGAATTTTGCTGAACCAAATACAAACATCGTTCCATACCTCAATCTTATTGATGATGATGTAGAAACAACGATAGCTATTAAGGATGAAAAAATTACATTGATTCAGGGGAAACAAAAATCCAATATGTTTTTTTGCTCGCCCCAAATGGTAAATGTTTTTGAGGCGGATAGTCCACGAGCTGATATTGATTACTTCAAAGTGATGGATATTGATGATGATTTTATTGAATCCTTCAATAAAATTAAAAAGATTGGGTCAAAATTTAATAAGATTTATTTTGGTGTTTTGGATAATGTGTTATATATAGAAGCATCGGATAAACAAAATAGATTTTCAAATGGATTGAGAATTGATTTATGTGACGTGACATATGATAATATGTCCATGTGTTTTGATTTCAAAAATGTGGTCAATGTAATGTCGGTATTAGACATGGTTGATTTTACATGTCATTTTGCCTATGTTCCAGAACAAGAATTAGGTATGATATATATCGGAAATGAAAATGAAAGTGAAAAATACTATTTAATGAGTAAAAACGATGGTGTATAATTTCCTTGACAATTCAATAAAAATGGTGTATAATAGGTTTATAATTGAATAAGAAAGGAAATGGAAAAATGACGGATAACATTTTTAATGTGTTATTTCTTGATTTTGACGGTGTTCTCAATAGGTATGGTCATTTAAAGAGTTGTGGGCTTTTATCGAAAAATTGTATTTCAAAATTAAATACGATTGTGGAGCAAACAGAAAAGTTAAGGATTGTAATTTCAAGTTGTTGGAGGATGGGTCGTTCAGTTGAAGTGTTACGACATATCTTGAAAAATGGTGGATTTAAGTATTCAAATTTTATTATTGATACTACGTTGTTTGGTGTTGAACTGAGCACAAGGGGTGATGAAATTAAGGAATGGCTTAGTCGAAATAATCGTGTAAATAAATTTGTTATTATTGATGATAATTCTGATATGGCACCTTATATGGATCGATTGGTTCAAACCAATGGTAAAATGGGAATTACAGATAATGATGTAAATGAAGTTGTAAATTTGTTCAAATAGAAAGGATGACGTATGTGTAAAGGAAAGTTTTTTCATACTTGGGTAAATGGAGTGAGGCAAAAGCCGAACAATGGGTAAGAACGAATTATTTTCATGCCAGTGAACAATTTTTTTATAAAATGTTCCAAAATAGGTATTGTGAACGATGTGGCAAATATACGAAAAGATATATTTTAGAAGATTAAAAAAATAAGTTGACAAACATGAATAAATAAGGTATAGTGTAGTTACAAAATTAAACAGGAGGTTATGTTATGGAAAGAGAAGTTTGGGGTGGTGAAAATTTTCAGTATAATGAAGGCGCAATCCAAACTGGCATTATGGTAAACGGAACGACAATTCCGGTTGAACCAGGCGCTAGTTTTAGGGATACAATCAAAAACGTGTCGCTTGATGCGGGTTTTGGTAAGTATCGTGTGTTTCTGAACGGTGCTGAAATTCGTCCGTCTGAAGCGCCCGCTCTGTTCAACGCAGGCGATAAAGCCGAAGTGCGCGCATATGACGATGCCGGAGCTATAATCCTTTGCCAGTAAGGATTTGGACGTTTAATTCATGGGTTTCGCGAAATCAGTGAAAAAAGGTTGTATATATTATGTATACAACCTTTTTACGTTGTATCCAATGGTATGCTGAACGATACGATATTGGTGGATAAAAATAAATGTTGACAAATGGAACAAAACGTGGTATTATAAGAGAAAAAAATGAAGAGAGGATATAACAATGGCTGATACCAGCAACATTAAAGATAAGCTTAAAGCATATCATGACAGTATGATTCAAACACTTGAAACGTTGAAAATTGACGATCTCAAAACAACGACTGTTACGATACGTCTAGGCAATAAAATATATGATTTGGTTGCTTCAAAAGAATCCGTGATTGTTGATGAAGATCAGATCAGGAAAGAATTTGAAGATAAACTAACAGAAAAACGTTTGAATATCAGGGATACAATTAAGGCTAAAATGTCCGAAGTTTCGGCATTAGTGTCGTCTATTCAAAGTGAATATGAACGAAAAGAAAAAATCCTAAAGGATACAATGTCGAAAGCGGCACCTATGCCAGAAGTAACATGGTCACATGCACAACGTGGGTTGTCCATTGTTAAGGGTGGTTCGCGTGGTGAAATTATTTGGATTGTCAAAAGAACGTATAATCCTAAATTCATGGATCATAAGAGTATTGAACCGTTATATGTCAAGAAATTAATGACCCATATTTATATCAGAATTACAACTAGGGATAACGCTGTTATGGGTGTGTCTTCACACTATATGAATAATATGGATTATTTTGACCACTATCATCAAGCCCGTCCTGATTGTTGGGGAAATTGGAAATACCCTAAATCGTGGAATACCGCGGATGATATTATCAAAATCGCTGATGATGCCACATCTGTAATGGAAAACATTAACACAATGTCCGTTGCACACAGGACGCCATCGTTGATGCCACGGTTGGAAACTTTACGCCGTCATTTAGCCAAAGATCCGATCGCTCCACCTGTTGTTAAGGTTGGTGTGTCTGATATGAGAGAAGGACTTGGTATGAACGCTCCAAATAGCGATATTTGGGGAAACTAACAGGATGAACCGGAGGAAATTTTCCTCCGGTTCATTATTATGTTGACATAACAGGGGTTTTGTGTTATAATCAATTTATAATAAAGAAAGGAAATAAAAACTATGAGCCGTTTATATGAACGACAAGAAAGTTTAAAATTGAATAAGGATATTAGCATCACCGTGATTGGTTGTGGTGGTGTTGGTTATTGGACGGCAAAATTTGCTGCAATGTCTGGAATTGAAAAGATTTATTTGTTTGATTTCGATGTTATTGAGGAACATAATTTGAATCGGTTGGATTTACCGATAAGTGCAATTGGTCAGAACAAAGCGGCCGTTACGAAATCGGTTATCAATTTTTTACGTCCTGAAACGACCGTGTTTGCACTGCCTTTCAAATTTAAAGAAGGTCTTTTCAAAATGACAGATTGGATTATTGATTGCACAGATCGTTCCAATGTTCAAGAGGAAAATCAAGCTATCGCAAAAGCCAATGGTGCAAAATATTTGAAGGTTGGGTATAACGGTGAACATATCACTTTATCAAATGTTGTTGCCGAGTGGGGTGAGTCTACCGATGGGTACACGGTTATTCCATCGTGGGTTGTTCCTGCCACCGTTGTGGCCGCACTTGCCGTTGGAAAAATCATGAAATATTATGATAAAGAGATTTCTACCAATTTAAAAGATTTGTATAATTAAGATTATGGGAAAAAAGAAAAATAGGAGAAAAAAGAAAATGAATAAAATATATAGAGCATATAATTTTCAATCAGTTGAAAATCAATTGGATGCACTTGAACCGATTGCGGCCGATGATGGGTGGGGTAACACCGCTGATGATTTGAAGGTAGTTTCCACTTGTGGACGTAAACCAGAAGGAGCATTGACAATTTTATTCAGTCGGATTGCCAAAGCAAAGGTTGATATTCTAATGAAGAAATATCAAAATCTGGAATGGTTAGCATATCTAATTGGCGATGCTAGTAACCGATTTGTACGAGATATTGTTTTACCTGAGCAAGAAGTAACGTCTGGAGCGGTTACTGTGACTGGCCCTCAGCCGAGTTCTGATGTAATGGGTGTCATTCATTCCCATCACAGCATGGGAGCGTTCTTTTCGGGGACAGATGATGCTTATATCAATCAAAATTATGATATTTCGGTTGTCGTTGCCCACAATGGAATTAAAGCACAGGTACGATGGGTAACGCCTTGTGGATATAAGGTTGTGTCGGATGGTCAGGTTATTGTTGAAAGCGAAAATCTGTTTGATGAAAACGATTTTATCAGCCAAGTGGATACGGTGGTTACACCTAAAACCTTCAACCTGATTAAATCCGTATGTGGAACAGGAACAAAAATTCCTGTAAAACATCGAAAAGGTATAAGAGGATTGTCAGGATTGTCAGGATCGTATATGCCAAAAGTTGATATTGATGAAGAAACATCACCTGAACATCCAGATGAAGGTGAAAATTTGGCGGATATGCTCACACGGGATTTCTGTAACAGGTCATAATTTAAATTTAAAATAATAATTAAAAAACCCATAGGATATTTTTTACCTTATGGGTTTTTTATTATAAATAGTGTTGTAATAAAAATATGTATTATCGGAAATGTTTAGTATTCTTGAATTGTTTATGATTGAATATCAAATAACAACATTCAAACAAATATATCCGGCTGCCCTGTTGCTAATGCATATTTTACCACATAAAAAATACAATGTAAATAGAAGGTAAGAATAAATGCGACTAACACTGACGACAACACAGTTTTGCCAATTAGTAATGTGTATGTTGTACGATTCCCTCGTCCGGCCGGACGAGATTGTTCCTATTTTGAATAATCAAGACTATAATGATCTTATGACGCTTTTGAAACAACGTGGATGTCGTACAATTTTTCAACAATACTACATGAGATTAGACCCTCAAATGAGAATTAGGTATAGAATGATTGATGATGTGTTCAGGGATAACAATAAGAATATGGATATTTTTCTGGACATAAGGAAAGAACGTGTACCCGTTGAAAAGAAAGGCCTGATAAGACGCACAGGCGAGTTCTTGGCAAAGGTTGTAACACTAGGATTATATAAAAAATAGGAGGAAGTAAAAAATGGGTGGTGAATTTTTTGGAAGTGGTTTGACACACGATCAAACAAATCTTGCAGCGGAAACGAGTCCTGATACAGTTGACCCAGGCAAGATTGAAACAGATGTAAGTGGTGTATTTGCTGATGGGAAAAAAGATAGTTTTCCGATCTTCACGGTTAATAAGGAAGATTTTTATAATAACATGAAGGCTGACCGAAAACGAATGAGATTTTCAACTGAACCGGCGGCAAATTATCTAAGAGGAACACGATATAATAGACCGTTTTATATTCAATATAAAGGGGAACAGGGAGAGAATTTTTTGAGGAAGGTAAAGTAAAATGATATTCAAACATTATATCAAGAATTACAAGAAGTTAAATGAAGGTGTATCTTTAGATGAAGGTGCTGTAGCATGGGATGATTTGACTGCTTTTTATAAAAAAGCTGATAAAACAGAAATTGCTAAAATGGAACGTCTTGTTAAAAATGAAGATTGGGATGCATTTAAAACCCTTATTTATAAAGTTATTGGCGTAATGGTAAAATGACAGAACAAGAATATGATTTTATCCGAACATTAGAAAATAATAATCTGAATATTATGCGCCGAATGTCGAATATAGAAACATTAAACAATCAAAATGATATTATAAAATTACATGATGATATAACCAAAACCCTTGATATTATTTACAATTTACTTATGGCAAGAAATATAACTACTAAAGAAGGTGTATATACCTTAGAACAAATGAAGATAGGATTTATTGAAATGCTAGCGTTACTGGACGAATTATTATCTTGACAAACCAATAATTTTGTGGTATTATATACTTAAATTAAGAAGGAAAATGTGAAGAATGACAACCAGCCTGATAGACCTTAACAACCTCGCCGTTAGACATTATTGCTCAAAAGAAGTGGGTTATGATACAGATGAACCCAACATATCATTATGGAAACATAATGTAATTGACTCAATATATCAATCGTTATATAAAGAACCGTCCCTAAATGAGATTGTTCTTGCTGTTGATGATAGGAAATCATGGCGAAAATTATATTGGGCTAGATACAAAGAATCACGAAAAGGAAAACGAGATAAATCCAAAATTAACTGGAATATTTTTCATACAGAATATAGAAAATTTTGTGATGAAATTCAAGACAACCTACCATTCAAAGTATTACTTGTTGAAAATGCCGAAGCTGATGATATCATTGGCGTTCTTGCTTTAAAAGATAATAGGGAATATATTGTTATTTCTAATGATGAAGATTATTTACAATTAGTGTCAGATAGGGTAAAATTGTATAATCCTCAAAAAATGATGTTTATGGATTGTCCTGATACAGAGAAATTTATCGTAATGAAATGTCTTACTGGGCAAGCAAAGGATGATATATTCAATATTAAAACACCGTTAGATTGGCCGGCAGGCAAAAGAAAGCCGGGTTTTGGTGAAGTTTCGGCAAACGCTGTTCTTAGTTCTGGATACAAGGACTGGCTTATTAAAAATAACTTAGAAAAACGATTTGATGTAAATCGTATTTTGATTGATTTTCATAGAATACCAACTACGATAAAGTCAAGAATAATAAATGCTTACAAGAATTATATATTAGCTCCACCAGATAGAATGTATGGATTTTTTGCTGGAAATAAGTTTGGCGGTTTTATTGAAGATTTCAGTAGGGTTGAGAGCAAACTTTTACAATTATACAATTAAACGAAAGGAACATCAATGAAAACGTATTTTGTTGTCAATGAAAAAGAAAAAGACGAGTTTGAAAAGAAATATCAGGCACCATATGGTCTGCATACATGCCCTAATTTTGATTTTGAAGAATCAGCCGTTGGTTTTGTAGAAACATCTCCATATAAAGGACGAAACGATCTTATCGTAGAACGATGGGAAAATGGTGAGTGTACAGTTGTATATCGTGGTATTTGGTATACGACAGAATTGGACATGATGGATGAAAATAGAATTTTAAACTAATTAAGGAAAACGAGAGGTGTGGCATTTGTTTGCCACACCTTTTTCTGTTTTAGGTAAGACATATGGTAACATATCTTAAAAAAGAAGAAATATATCCATTTTTTGGATTAGCAAAAAATGGTCAAGTGTTTGTTCAAGAAGGATTACCAAAGAAGGTAAACGAATTTGTTATAGAACATGAACAATATCATATCACTGATATGATAGCAAAATGGTGGGTATGGCGTGAGATTAAGGCTAATTGTTATGCTGGTATAAGGCATCCGGTTGGGTTCTTTCATACATTATACTTAACATTGAGTAGTTGGGATAGAATAAAATTATACATAAAAAGATCACAAGACGGAATATAGAAATAGGACGTTTTCGGAATTTGGAGGAAAATAGATGAATAAAGGAATAGAAAATTCACAATTGAGTGAAATGGCAAAAAGAATATTTTTGGATTTGTATAGTTTCAGTGATGAAACTATTGACGATACATTCAAACGGGTTTCAAAAGAATTTGGTAACGATGATGATGCTAAATTAGCATATGACTTAATGAAGAAAAATATATGGCGTCCATCAACACCGATATTTTTTAATTCGGGGTCAACGAAAAAGATTTTTTCGGCATGTTGGGTGGTAAACCTTGATGATAGTATGGATAGTATATATGATGTAGCAAATGTTGCAAGAAAAATCTTTCAGAGCGGTGCTGGCATTGGTATTCCTATTGGCAAGTTGCGTGAAAAGGAAGCTAATATATATGAAGGTCAGGAGAAAACTGATAATGTTCCCAGCGGACGTTCAAGCGGCCCAATATCATTTATGACATTATTTGATGCTGTTGGGGCAACAACAAAATCTGGTGGTAGAGCAAGACGAGCAGCTATTATGTGTGCTATGCCCATAAACCATCCTGATATTATGGAATTTATCGAATGTAAAAGTGTTGATGGTGTGTTGTCAAATATGAATATATCTGTATCTGTTACAGATGACTTTATGCAAGCATTCAAAGATAATATACCATATTCTTTGATATCACCCGCCAATGGCCCTGTAAAGGAAATAAATGCTAGAGTTATTTGGGATAAGATTGTTGATATGGCACACAAGACTGCCGACCCTGGCGTTTTGTTTATTGATACTATCAACAAATTCAATCCTCTGAAAAAAATATTGAAAATTGATTGCACAAATCCTTCGTTGAGGGCAGGAACAAAGGTTATTACTGATGGTGGTATATATCCGATAGAACAATTAGAAAACAAAAAATTTCTTGTTATAAATCAAAAGGGTGAATATTCACCAGCAAAATGCTTTTTATCAGGAAAAGAGAAAGAATTGTTTGAAATAACATTAATGGGAGGTAAAAAGTATTATTCAACTGCCGAACATAAATGGCCAGTGTTGAATAACAACATATATGAAAAAAGACAGACAACCGACCTCAAATCAGGCGATTACCTACCTATTGTAAGAATGAATTCTCTTGGATATGGTGTGAAGGGCAATTATGATGATGGTTTCGTTATTGGATGGAATCTAGGAGATGGATGGATAACAGATAGAAAGGATAATGGTAAACGTCAGTATGGGTTTATATTTAGTAATGAAGATATTGAAAATGGAATATATGATAGGGTGATGAAAAAAATAACATCAATAACAAATAAAGTATATAATCCTTCAAAGATAGATGGTTGCATTGAATTTAATACAACAAATAATGATTTAGATACTTTCTTTAGGTCGTATGGTGTTGATAAAAAATCAACTGGGATGCCTTCTAGTGTATGGACAACAGCATCAGAGGAATTTAGAAAAGGGTTGATTGACGGTTTATTTTCATCAGATGGTTATGTCGATAAATCTGGAAGCCGATGTGTTTTTTGCAGTAGTAATTATAAATTAGCATCAGATGTTTCAGAAATATTAGGATTTTATGGAATCAAAACAAGATTAACAGAGTCAACATCATCTAATATATCGTTTCCAAATGGAAAATTATATGGCAGAGCTTATACTAGATATTTCGTACAATTGTTCACATCATCATTGATGCATTTTAGAGACATATTTACTCTTTCAAATAATAGGAAAAATGAGTTGATGTGGATGAAAAAATCATTAAATAAAGGTGGAATGGTATATGATAATATTAAAATAAAGAGTATAACCAAAACAGATATAAAAGAAGATGTGTGGGATATTAGTGTTTTTGATGATACACATACTTTTAAACTTTCTCATGTGATCACAGGAAATTGCGGCGAACAGCCTTTGATTCCATATACATCTTGTAATTTGAGTTCAATCAATTTACATAGATTTTGTAGTAATGATGGATATAATTTTGATGGACTATATAAAACAGCATACAATGTTACAAGATTGATGGATAATCTTATTGATAATATGGAATTTCCAGATGAACGGTTCAAAATTAATGTATTGAAGTATCGTCCAATAGGTGTTGGTATTATGGGGTTGGCGGACACTTTATATGAAATGGGTTTGCCATATGATGATAAAGAAGGACAGATATTTGCTGAAAAATGTATGAAGATTGTTACTACAGCCAGCTTAGAGGCTAGTTCTGATATAGCAAAGGAAAAAGGAACATTTACTGATTATAAACTTGTAGAAGATGATGTTTTAGAAATTGTATCTTCTTTTATTGATGACCCATCAGTATTAGAAAAAATTAAAAAATATGGTTTGAGAAATTGTCAACACACAACGGTGGCGCCAACCGGAAGTATTGCTTTATCATGTGATTGTTCATATGGTATGGAACCGAGTTTTGGTTTAGTATTTCAAAAAAGATTGGTTGAATCTGGTGATACATATATTTTAGTCAATCCAATATTCAAAAAGAAGTATGAAAACGAATCATGGTATACACCTGAAATGATTGAGAAAATCGTTCAAAACGGAGGGTCATTGAAGGGTATTAGAGGAATACCAAAAGAAGTACGTGAAGTATTTGTTGTTGCTCATGATATTAAAGCTAAGGATAGAATTGATATGCAGTCTGTATTACAAAAACACGTATCGACTGCCATTAGTAGCACGACAAATTTACCATCCACAACAACAAGGGATGAAATATCTGAAATATATAGATATGCTTATCAAAAAGGACTGAAAGGTGTTACAATTTATAGGGATGGTTCTAAAAAATTGCAACCCATTTCTTTTTCAAATAAAGAGAAAGTAGAGGTTGTTCCTAATTTTAAACGACCTACAAAATTATTAGCAGTTAGACATGAAGTTGAAACCGGCAATGGTAAAATGTATATCATCGTATCAACACATGATGGCAAACCTGTAGAAGTTTTTCTTTCAATGGGTAAATCTGGACAATTATTCAATAGTTTTTGTGAGGGTCTTGGAAGAACCGTATCCATTGCGTTACAACACGGAACGCCGGTAGCGGCAATCATCAAAACCCTTGAAGGAATAAATTCAGACCGTCCTAATTGGTTCAGGTTTGAGGAAACAGATAAAAAGCCAACACAAATATTGTCGATTCCAGATGCTATAGCAAAATTATTGGAACGATATTACCTGAATGATAATAAAATCATCAATGTTGAATCAGAAGGTGAATTATGTCTAAAATGTGGTAGATATGCTGTTATACCTTTTGAAGGATGCCATATATGCACATCATGTAATGATAGTCGGTGCGGATAAATTAAGTGAGGTATTTGATATGTTTGATGATATTTTAGATGATAAAAAAGATGATAAAAAGATGTGGGTTTTTTATGTTAAGAGTGTAAGTAAGGACAGTAATGGCATGCCACTTGTCAATATTAGCATTGACTCTGTAAGTTCAAAACTTGATAACGGATATGTATTAGAAGATGGTAGATTTATCAACAAAGAACAAGTGATAAATGAAATAACACCAACAAATAAAGAAAGTATAAATGATGTAAACAATGCTGCAATATTTGTTGAGAATTTAAAAACTTGACTTTAGTATAAAAAAATGTTAGGATAAAATAAAAAAGAGGAAAATGTTATGTGGAATAAAATTGTGGCATGGATTGTTATTGTTGTTATGTGTTTATCAATGGTTGCCTGTGGTAGTTCAAAGGTGATTGATGGTGTTACATATGAAACATATGGCTTATTCAACAAAAATGAAGAAAAAGACGATAATATCAAATATAAAACCATTATCGGCAATGTTGTATGGGGCATCATTTTGTTTGAAACCATTGTAGCTCCAGTGTATTTTTTCGGATTTTCACTTTATGAACCAATTGAAAAGAAAACAAAAACAGCCAAATAAAATTGAAAGGTAGTTTATACTACATGAGTATAATGTTAAATGAGAACAGCGGCAGTAGAGTATGGTTTTCATCGGATTATCATTTTGATCATATTTTTTGAAATATTTTTATAAATAGTGTATATCAAATTAAAAGGGGAAATATACATGAATAATAAAAAATTCTTTGGAAAAGATAATTCAAATTATAAACACGGAAAAACGGTAAAAGGGTATAAAGATTTGTGTGTCTGTGGAAGAGAAAAAGATGTAAGAGCCAAACAATGTTCGTTATGCGCACATAGAGGGTATCCGAAAGAAAAAGAAAAATTTAGAGAAGAACAATTGAAATTGATAATTGAAAATATTCAACACCACAACTCTTTTCTTGAATTATCTAAAGTAATCGGAGTTCCTAGAAAAACAATTAAAATCATAACCGACACATATAATATAGAAATAGGGCATTTCAAACCATGTGCTCAACGGCCAACATCATTTGAAGATATTTTTAAAAATGACGGCGGAGTTAGAAGCGGCAAAGTAAAAAATTATATAATCAAACATAATATATTAGAATATAAATGTGATATATGTGGATTGAATGGCGAGAGGATGGGCAATAAATTGACATTACATTTAGATCATAAAGACGGTGTATGCGGTAATAATACAATTGAAAATTTAAGATTTTTATGCCCAAATTGTCATGAACAAACAGATACAAATAAAGGCAAAAACAAGAAATATCATTAAATTTAACGAAAGGACGCATAATGAGTATTATGTTGAATGAGAATAGTGGTAGTCGGGTATGGTTTTCATCCGACTATCACTGACCGATTTTGACCATTTTAATATTATTAGATATTGTGATAGACCTTTTGTAACGGTTGAAGAAATGAATGCAGAAATTATACGAAGACACAATGAGGTCGTAAAGAAAACGGATATTGTGTTTTGTTTAGGCGACATATCATTCAATCATTCTCTTGACCATCTTCATAAAATGAATGGAACGTTTATTACAGTTCGTGGTAATCACGATGATAGGCATGTGAAGAAAATATCACCAGCAGACCTTGTTGTTGAATACTATAAGATACGTCTTTTATGCCTACATAAGCCCGACAATATATATGGTAATTTTAATTTGAATGTATGTGGCCATGTTCATCAACATTGGATTTATCGAAAAGATATAAATGCTTTGAATGTTGGTGTTGATGTTCATGATTTTTATCCGGTGTCATTAGACCAAGTATTAAAGTATTGTAAATAAAGGAAATTATGAGAAAAGAATTAGGAAAAATAGAAAAGATAGAATTTGGGGTAGGCGGATATCAAGACGCTTGTATTGGATTACATATTACTTTATCCGGTGAAGGATGGGGGGTAGGTGCATCAAAAGAAGCATGGGATGCAAATATGATTGTGTGGTCAGAATATTGTAAATGGACGGAAGAAGATAGGTCAAAACAGTATGATGAAATTGTTCGATATATTTCAGACCTTCTTCATGAAGCAAAAGTATCAAATATAACACAATTGAAGGGTAAACCAGTCGAAGCTACATTTGATGGTCTTATGTTGGTATCTTGGCGTATATTGACGGAGGTTTTATAAAATATGAAAATATTTGGATTGAAATTTTTTGAAAAAGATGATATAAAGAGTTGTGGATGTGGATGTGGTTGTTCTATTGATGGCGGCCCAAATATTGGCGAAATATGGAATTATGTATCAGCGGATCCATTTTTTGCGCCAGCAGAAGTTGTGATAGTTGATAAAATTGCCGGATATGTTAGATATAATCTATTGACAGGCACCACACCAATGAGTATGAGCATCAAATCGTTTATAACAGTGTATAAAAAGGGGAGATTGAATGGAAATGGTTAGACAACTGAATGGGTCGGAAATTGCAGATGAATTGGGTATTACACGACAGGCCGTATCAAATATTTTAAAACGAGCAATGAGGAAATTTTATATACAAGCAAGGAAGTTGGATGCCGAGTGGGGGCCGTTTGAATGTTCATGTGCTATGATGCGAATGTTAAAAGTTGATAATAATGCAGAGGAAATTAAAAAGTTTTATATGTTGTTTCCACCTGATATTAGGGATGAAATTGAACAGGATGCTTTAGACAATCATGTATCAAAAAAAACAAGAGAGGAATATTCACAATGAATCCCTGTCTAACACGTTGTATTGATTGTGCTTTTTCAGAAGAAATACCAAAAAGATTAAAATGTAATCATGGATTTTTCAATGTAAAAATTACCGATGGTATTTTATTAGTTCCAATGGATTCAGATTGTGTTTTATATGAACCTAAAAATATAACATCGGAGAAAAAATATGAAAAAGAATAAAGAGAAAAAAATTGAAAAAGAAGTAAAAAAAGAAGTAAAAAACATTCCACTAACAACCAGCCTTCTATCACCAGAAAAAGCACAAGAAATCATTATAAAAATATTAAATCGTTGGGAAATAAAATGATATTACACCAAACAATTACAGATTTTCTTTCACAATATGGCACGATATATGTGAAAGGAAATTCTATTGGATCTCGTTGTCCTCTTTGTGGTGATAGTAAGAAATCAAAACTCAAACGAAGATTTAGTGTAACATATGATAATGGTTGTGCATTTTATAACTGTTTCAATTGCGGTCGAACAGGAACCTTTGCTGAGCTAGTATCAGAATTAAAAGGCATTCCCATAGGTGAGGCAATACGTGAAGTCGAAACAATTGAATTTGATGATATAAAAAAAACATTGACCAAAGCCGTTTCCGCCGTAAAAGTAATACCGGAAGAACAAAATCTTACTTCTATTTTAGATGATTGTATATCAGTAGATTCCAATGTTTCTAGTTATTTTGATAAACAATATCAAAAAATTTTAGTATCATTTTTGGATTCCAGAAAAATCCCATTAGACTATAAAATTTTTATTGCCAATAAAGGGGAATACAAAGGACGATATATAATTCCTGTATATCATGGTAATGAAATTGTATATTTTCAAGGTCGGGCAATGGATGATACAGTTGAACCAAGATTTAAAAATCCGTTGATTGAAAAAACCGGCATTATAATGAATATTGATTATTTCAAACGAGATAAATTTATTATTGTTACAGAAGGTGTTATAGATGCTATGATGGTTGAAGATCATCAAGGAACATGTGTATTAGGCGGCAGTATATCAGATGATTTTCTTATAGAACTATACAAATACACAGACAAAGGTATCATTATTGCTGTTGATACTGATGAACGTGGCGAAAAGGAAAGAAATAAACTTATTGAGTCAAGTAAATATGGCAAATTACTCAAATATTTTATTCCACCAGATGAAATTAAGGATTTGAATGAGTTCAAGAAAAAACGGAATATACCAAACATGTATGATTATGTAACTAATAAATGTATAGATTACTGGACATTATCAGTTCATAAGTCAATATAAAGATTCGATGACCATCAGTTTAATTGCTGATGGTTTTTTTGCATATATTGAAAAAATTCTTTACAAAGTGTATAAATAACCATATGAAAACTATGTTGGAGGAATCTCATATGAAATTGACACTTATAGGCGATGATTTTGTTGTTATAAATGAACAAAATATAGAAGAATTATCTAAAAAATTAGATAGAAAAATACATCTTATCAAACTTAATTTTACGGAACCTACCAGAGATAGGATACTTTTTGTTATAAATACCTTTGTAAAAACAAACAGATATGTTATTTCTAATAATATACGATTTTATAATGATGTATTGAAGACAACAGGAAAAAAATATTATATTGAGAATGAAGTCGGGGCAAATCTTATATCATACCTTAGAAAAAATAACAAAATTTTAGTGAATTTCAATAATTTGAGAAAAAACGAATCGGATGTGATGTTAGATGAAAAAATATTATTAGATTTATTGCGAAATGTCGAAGTGATACAGATTTCAAAAGAAGTGTATTGTAAATATGTAAATATATTCAATACATGGGATGGAAACATAGTAATGGAGAAAACAACATGAATGTAGAAGAAAAATATTTGAATGAGGATTTTTATAGAAAAAGACCTACTGATAGTCGAAAAACAGATGATGTAATCAAAAGCAGAGAAGTTATAATGCAGGATTCCACTGAAAGTAAAAAAATTGGTTATGAATATAGTAAATTCTGTGGCAATTGTAAACATTCAAAACAAAGCGGCCCAGATGTTATTTGTAAAAATCGTGTTGTTATGGATTTGATATTTCCACAGCAAGAAGATATTTGGGTAGAAAAATTATGCGTTTGTAAATATCATAAAAGGTATTAAAAAATGAAACTAAACGAACATTTCAAATTTCATGATATGGTAAAAGAACTTAGTGAAAAGGTCGGTCTTTTTGATTCTGATATTGATTATATTATAAAAGACGATAAATTGAAAAATAGTTACGTAGTTACCTCATGGACGACAGGTAAGGCACCCAAAAACGTTTATACTGTAAGTAAAGCCGGTAATAAATGGTCATGTAATTGCCCGACAAAAACATCGTATTGCAAACATATTGATATGGTAAAAGAATGGATAAAAGATGGTAAACCAAATCCATTGATTGATAAAGATACAGATAATGACTTTGCAAAATTGTTGAAGAAAATAAGAAGCTAATGTTTGATAGGAAAATGTGATATATGAAAATAAATAATGTTCTTATAGGGCCATTTCTTGGCGATTTTAGATCCGAAATCATAGATTTCCGTCCTTATACCCGATGGGTTTATGAGGTATTGAAACCAGCAAAAATGTTTGTAGCGACCCATTCAAATAGAAGTTTTCTATATGATTGGGCTACAGTGTTGCCGGTGTTTGAAGATTTTTCAAGGGATGAACTAAATCAAAACGGGTTCATGCATAATTTCGTATCACAAAAGGATTTGAACATTGTTATCAAAAAGATAAAATCGGATATGGTAAAACAAACATTACCTGAAAAGGATTTTGTTCATTTGACTACCTTATATTCTAAAAATGTTCATTGGTTTCCATTATATAAAAAAATCTATTCACAAGTTGATATGGGCAAAAAGAAAAACAATACAATATTGTTCATACCAAATATTGGTGAAAAATATGCTGTAGTAAAGGATATATACGATTTTTTATGTGAAAAATATGGTGATACTGTTGTTGTTGCTGGTGATATGAAAATACATTTACATGAAAATAATATTATGCTCAAAAATCCTACCTATTTTACTGATGTTTATTATGATGTAATCAAATTGATATCAGAATCAAAAGTTGTAATAACACCAAATTCACATTGGACTGTGTTAGCCTTAGTACAAAAAACGCCGGTATTTTCTTGGGGTTTGATGGCGAAGTATTTTAGTAATGATACTAATCATATGTTGTTACATGAAAATGTTCCAACGGATTATTTGAAAAAAATGATGGAAGTTTTTATAAATAATATAAAGTAATCTTCCAAGAGGATAATAATGACAAGTAGTGTATCTAAAATCAGTGGTAATTCAGGTGTATCCGTACAAGGGGCGTATGGTATTGAACTATATATAAAAGGCGGCACGGATTATTACCGTCTAATGTGTGTATATAAACCAAAAGACTCTGATTATGATGTAACAAGGATATATTCATCAGATTTCGTTGAAAATCAAAATCTATTCATATTTACCCTGACACCAAAAGCCGGTGAAATAGGGGCAACATACATCCCATCCGAATTATCATTTGATGATCTTTTTACAAACGACCCTGTAACAGATTTTTCTGGATCAGAAATTTACATAAAAAACAACTCACCTATTCATAGATACATCAACAATAACGGACATTCATCTTATATAAACACTAGAAAACCATATCTATATTTTGGAAAACTTTATCCTAAAGATCCAGAAACGAATACAATTAGTGTCGAAACATATTTTATGAAAGACTATGCCTTGGATTCTTTGCCTGAACATCAGAGAACGGATAATTTACGAGAATTTTTTGGTGTTGCGTTTGATGAACTATATTCACAGGTATATTATAAAATAAGAAACATTCTATCTTTGTCCGATCCATATGAAACAAGTGACGAATATTTGCAATATCTATTAGAAACATATGGCACATCAACTATTGTTCCAGCATCATTGAACACCAGACAGTTAGATAGATTTTTTATAAACAATCTACCTGCATTGTTGAAAAGAAAAGGAACGTATAATGTTCTTTATGGTATTTTTAGGTTTTTGACGAATACGGCAAACAGACTGAATATATATGAACAGTGGCATGAACTATTGCCTTCTGGTGCTCCTTATCCATATTCTGATATTGAAACATATTGTGTTAGTGCCGGATATAGATGGGAAGAACATTTGTATTCTGAATACTATGCTGATTATGGCATACCATCAAATGGCGCGGGTACAAGATATTATACAAACGAACATTCGTATCCTGTTATCAATGGGCCGTTAAAATTATCCCCTCATTATAGGGTAGAATTTGATTTATCCACGGCTCCAGTAAAATCCAATAAAATTATTGATGAAGAAACATATGATATTATCTATGAAAAATTTGAAGAACTGCGTCCTGTTGCTAGAGTATCCGAATATAGCACAGTAATTGCATTGCCTACTGATTTTACAGGCAAAAAATTAGATACATATAATAGTAATTATCAAGCATTTGCAAGAACGCATTGTTTAAGACCTATATACAGTCCATTGTCAGGCGATTACATATTTTCTAATAGATCGCTTACAGCTACTACAATCAATATACATCATGACCTTGAAACGAGAGATGTTTTGGTTCAATTATATAAAAATGAAAATATCAATTCTGTTGTTCCATATACTAGATTTATACCAAAAAATATAATAGTAATTGATGAAAATAATATTATGATTGAGTTATCTGTTCCACAACAATTCTATGCCTTTATAACATCAATTCTTAGTGCTCCGGCACCAAGAACTATTATTGAGGTTACTAATTTTCCAGAAGATGTTTTGACGGAATCAACAGACAATTCATCCGTTATAACAATATGGAATGAAAAAACAAATTCAAATTATAGATATGAGATATACCCAACATCACACAGAATACAACCATCTACATTTGAACATGCTGTTGATATACCAGCACCAAGCGGATCCAATGATAAATATTATGAAGTTTCATTATCTGAAACATGGTATACACCAACACCTGTAACTGGGCAAACAACGTATACATTTACACATTTATTAAGAACGCCTGGCGTAGTGGTAGAATTATTTGAAATGGATTTGAGTGACCTTCATTTAGAAAAAGTTATGGCGGCTGATGTTACAATAACTAATAGAAATGTTGTTACAGTTAAGGTCGCTGATTCATCTAAAACATATGTTGGCATAGTAAGAAAATTGACTACTTGGCCATTTCTCAAAACATCAGGAGATCTTATTGATGAATGTGACCATATTTTATTAGGAACAGGCGATTCTATTAGTATATATAATCCAGCATCAACAACGAATGGTTTATTAAAAACACCTATTGTAAATGATGGATATACAGGCACCGACTATAAAAACAACCATTCTGAAAGATATGAACAAAAAAGTTTTGTTGTTTATGATATTGGTGTTGATGGTTTTGATACATATAATATAAAGGTTGTAATAGATGTCAAAGAAAATATAAATATAACAGAAGTCGGTATTTTTGATCCTAATGAAAAAATGATCTTTTATACGGCTTGTTCTGAAATATTTGCAAAAGAAAACACAAAAGTTATCTTGTATTTTTCGATAAATAGAGATACAATTCCATCAAGGGAGTAATAATATTATGTCATTATCACATTATTGGCAATATGTTTTAAATAGTGAAGGCCAACCAGTATCAGGCGCACATGTTCATTTAGAAACGGAACCGGATGGCGATATTGTTTCATTATATACAAAACAAGGAACTATAACAACATATACAACATCAGATCCGTATGGATTTTTTGAATTTTGGCTTGGTGATACTGATGAAGTATATGGGTATCATACCAACGCAACATACACATTAGTTATATCGGGCGGATCACTAGAACCGCGAGTGATTGAGGGGATTCAATTTCTATTCAAACCACCTAGACTATTTGAAATTGCAATGGATTTTGATTTGGTAGAAGATCCGTTAGGAACATATACCAGAACAATAAATCATAAATTGAATACATATTATCCAATTGTACAAGCATATAATACAAATACAAAGCAAAGCATCATTGTTACATGTGAATGTGTTGATGAAAATTATGCTAAGGTTACTGTAAGTGGATTTGACATTGATCAATCATCGGTTCCAGTAAGAATTATATTACTTGGTAAGGACAGTTAAATGCGACTTTTAAAATATATATCATATTCTACGATAGATGAAGATGTAAATAAATTTAGGGCTATGACCATATCTTTGACTAAGGCCAACGATGAACCTACTAGAATAATTAATGAAATAAATAAAAAATATAACATAAACAATATTGAATTAATTTTAGATAATCTCAATAAAGAATTGAGGAAGGTCTATACTGGCAAATATGAATATGGTTTATGTTATGAATCGTCAAAAAAGATAAATGATATTATAACTAATAAACGAAAAATCGAAGCGCTGACCTTATCTTTATTTGAAGCCAATGATGCGTTATCTAAGATCAAGAGTTCTCTTGAAACAATCCTAAAAAAATAGTTTACATAATCCTCAAAACAATGTAACATAAGTTATATTGAACCTATTATAGTGCGTAATGAGGGGGTGATTAATACGAAGAAAAAAGGGGAACATTATGTTACAAACAGTGATCTTCTGGCAGAAGTAATCAAGTTCAAAGCTGATGGAAAAATGTCAGAAGCACTAGGGAAAATGCTCTTAACCATATCAAGTCATTATTCATCTAGGAGCAACTTCTCCGGCTACACTTGGAAACAAGACATGATTTCAGAATCAGTATTCACATGTGTCAAATACCTAAAAAATTTTAATCCTGAAAAATCAACCAATGCTTTTGCTTACGTAACCCAAATTATAAAAAATTCCTTTAAATTATATATAACCGAACAGAAAAAACATAGTAAAATAAAAGATGTTTGTTATCGAGGCTATGAACTCTATCAAACAGAAAACAGAGATGTAATCCATTATACCCAAAAATCATTAGATTATGAAAATATACTATCCTTTGTGGATGAAATACTAATACCAACAGAAATAGAAGCAGTATCAATTGAGATACCAATAATAGAAGAAGTGAAGGAGTAATAAAATGTTTAAAATAGGCGATGTTGTGATGTTGAAAAGTGGCGGCCCTAAAATGACCGTTGAATATGCTTTTTATAAAACGTATATAGGTGGTTATTATACTTGTATATGGTTTAGTTCGTGTGACGTTCTACGTGGAGATTTTCCAAAAGATGCGTTGGTGCCATATGTTGATGAAAAGGTAAAATGTGATGATGAATTATGAAATGTTTGATAACAAATGATGTACATCTAGGGATTGCACGTAATGATGATATATGGTTGGAACAGTCGGTAAAACTGTTCCAATGTATAATTGATGAATGTCATAGGCGAAATGTATATACGTTATGTATCTTAGGAGATTTTTTCCATGATAGGAAAAATCTCTACATGAAAACTCTTGACACAGCAATTCGGATTGCCGATATGTTGAAAAAAGAGGGTATATATACCATATACGTTATAGGCAATCATGATGTATTTCATAAAACAGAAAATACAATTAGCCCATTGAGTATGTTCAATGAATATGATAATATACGAATTATAAAAGAACCTACAATGCTTGAAGGTGTTGGGTTTGCATCATGGGGAAATGTTCTTGATGATAATACATTAAATTCAAAATATTTGTTTGGTCATTTTGAAATCAACGGATTTCCAGTAACAAACAAAATGATTTTCGATAAGTCCCAGTATAACGCTTCAGATTTTTCAAAGTATGATAGTGTTATAACTGGGCATTTTCATATCCCCTCCAACCGGCAAAACATAACATATCTTGGTTCGCCATATCACCTAAATTTCAATGATGTTGATAGTCTTAGAGGATTTTATTTCTTTGATGATGGCAAATTAGAATTTATTGAATTTGATGGTATCAAATTTGTTTATGTTTCATCAGAAGAAATACCAAATCCTAAAAAAATAAAAGGTAATGTTGTTCGTCTATTATTTGAAAAAGATTATGGCACAGAAGAAAATAATAAAAAAATTGAACAAATTCAACAGCATAGCCCATTGAGATTTTTTAGTGATTTTTCACAAATTACAAACGAAGTAAAGGTTGATGATGATAAGGAACATCAAACACAAACTATCAAATCTAATAAAGAAATTTTATTTGATTTTATTGATGTTGGTGAACATCCCGAATATATCAACACGAAAAAAATGAAAACAATAATAAACACATTATTGGAGGAAATATAATATGGCCAGACATAATGATTTGAATGGAACATTTGAGATTGATTTGAATAGGTTTGTCGGATCGGCCGGAACGGCTGGCATGTCTGGAACAACGGGATGGCGAAATATAGAAAATGATGGGCATGCCTGGTCAATTGGGCCCACCACAATAACATACAGCCCATCTAGTAGTGTTGTAACATCAGGGGCAATAACAGGAACAACGGTATTTACGGACGGTGTGACACAAGTATATGATGGGTATAACTGGAATCAGATACTGAATGATGGTTTATATTCTTTTATAACACAAAATCAATTTCAGGAATTGATGTCTTTGATATTGAAATGTATGGAACAAGGCATACCAATGAAAATAATTGCAGATATTTGTGAAGAAATGAAAAAAAATTACGATACGGATTCAATTATAAAACAATTGAAAGATTTTTTGAATGAACGTGAGTATAGTTTAGATGATTTTGTGGATGATTTACAAACATGCAAATTTGAGATATAATAACAAATATGAACGAAACAGAAGAAAAATTATTACAAGAAATAAAAGATTTGAAAGCGGAAAGAGAAAAACTCAAAGAGGAAATTGTCGATCTTAATGATGAAATTTCTGGTCTTTGGGAAAAATTAGATGATTTATACTAAAAGGAGATTAAAATGATAAGATTTGAAGATGTAATTTCAGAGGTAACTGATTTGGCACGTGAGGTTCAGGCGGAATTTTTTCCTGAATTGCGTAATGTTAAAATCAAATATTTGTTTGATTTGAAGAAACGTCAATCAAATGGTAAAATTGTTCTTGGTCGTTGTCAAAAAACAAATGATATTTTGAAACATTTCACCATTGATGAATCTGGTGATGATGAAGGATTTGCTTTTATTATCTATTTGGATAAGTGTGCATGGGAAAATATAACAAGAACAGATAGGGTTCGCCTATTGCGGCATGAAATGAGGCATGTGTTTGTTGACCTTGATTCAGAAAGAAATCCCTATAAAATTGTTGACCATGATGTAACCGATTTTTATGAAGAAATTGAATTGAATACAGATGATTCAAGATGGGCAGAACGAGTGGCTAACTTAGCGGCTGAAATTTATAGTCAACGCAGAGATCAAGAAGGTGACGAGGAATAATACAATGTTTATCAATGTTTTGAAATCAAAAATTCATAGAGCGATTGTAACTGATGCGAATATTGATTATGAAGGCAGTATTAAAATTGATAAAAACATCATGAAACAAGCCGATATATGTGAATATGAACAGGTTCATATTTATAATGTAACAAATGGTAATAGATTTATTACATATGTTTTGACAGGCGAGGAAAATGACTTTTGTATCAATGGTGCTGCTGCAAGAAAAGCTGACATTGGCGACATAATTATTATTGCTGCTTATGGATCTATTGATGCAAGAGATAGATCCCAGATAAAACCTAAAGTAGTATATATGGAGAAAAAATAATGAACATATCTAATAGAGGAACTAGCGGGCCAGGCCCGCTACTTAGTTTTGAAGATATTGGCAGATCTATTGGTTTATTAGTTACAACCAAGAATAAAGTATATGGTGATAGTTTTTCCCAATCACATAGAATTATGGAAGTTTTATATCCTAATGGTATATCAGTTGAACAATATAAAGATGCTTTGACTGTTATTAGAGTTATTGATAAATTATTTAGAATTGCTACTGATAAAGATGCTCTTGGCGAAACGCCTTGGAAAGACATTTGTGGATATTCAATACTAAGTATATGGCGAGATAACAATGAAAGTCAGATTTAATTTGCCAGATAAATACCATGGCGTTTTGCGTCAATATACAGAGAAATATAATGTAGATTCTGAAAGTGGGGATTTGTATAGAGTTTCCCTTGCTGATGGCGTTGAATCATATTTAGTTTATAAAAAATGGTGTGTCGAAGTGCCTGATTTTAAAATAGAATTACCAGAGGATTTGTTTGACTAAATGAAAGTAAAAGTTAAATTACCAGAAGGGTGTAAAGAACCATACTTTGGCGTATATAGTGACACAGTATACGATGTTGAAGATCAGGGATCTTCATATGAAACGGTAGATAAATTAATTGGAAGGTGTGGAACCATCCTAGTAAGAGCTTGGTGTACTCCGGTTCTTGAATATAAAATAGAATTGCCAGAGGATTTGTTTGACTAAATGAAACTAGAATTACAAAACATTGAAATGAAGAACTTCCTAAGTTATGGTAATGTGCCACAACATCTTGATTTCATTGAAGGAATCAATCTCATATTAGGTAAAAATATTGAAAGTGGACGTTCTAATGGTGCTGGTAAATCTAGTTTGATAGAAACCATACCATTCGCTTGGTTTGGTAAATTGAGCAGACCAATAAACAAGGCCGGCATAGTCAATTGGAAAAACGGAAAACAATGTGAAGTAAAAGTTACATTCAAGAAAGGGGATGTGACTTATACAGTTTTGCGTGCAATAAAACCAGATAAATTTGAAATATATGAAAATGGAACATTGTTGCCAATACCATCTGATGTTAGAATATACCAGAAACAATTTGAAAATGATGTAGTTGGTATGGATTACAACACATTTATGTATTTATTTCATACAAATTTGAATACTAACATTCCTTTATTGAAAATGACTACAGCGCAAAAACGTGGATTTTTAGAAAAAATGTTTGTATTGGATACATATACCAATTTGAATACGCTTTCTAATGAAAAGATAAAAGGGCTTGATGAAAAGGTATTCAAACAGACAGTTGGTATAGAACAGAACGAAAAAACTATAATTGAATTAGAAAATCAAAATAGTTCATTGAGATTGAAATTGACAGATATTACACCATTTGAAACTGCATTGAATATTATGAAACTCAAATATGAACATGCTTTGACTGATAGTGTATTATGTGTTGATTCTAATATTGTAGAAGTAACAATAAAAAATATAGAAACAGATATTGAAAAAATCAAACATAAAATTAATAAACTATCTTCTGATATTGCTTTGTTAGAATCAGATAACATATCCAAACAAAAAACCATCAACGATATCAAAAAAAGAAAGACCGATCATGAAAGTAAATTGAAAGAAACAAAAAATCAATTGAAGCAAGAGGATATTGATAATCCTACGAGTCTAATACCACAATTAGAAGAACAGATGGATTTTTTGACCAATATAGTAAATGAAAACAGGAAAGAACGTAATGACCTATTGGTTGAAATTGCAACAATAACTGAAAAGAAAAAAGGATTAGAAATAACATATAATACATTGAAAGACGGTGTATGCCCGACTTGTGAACGAAAAATAACGAGTAAAACCTTAGATAAAGATTATTTAAAAAAAATCAATTTGTTACAAGATGAAATCGAAGAATTACGGAAAAAAGAAAAAGAAAAATTAGAGCTATTGGATACTTCTATAGATGAATCAAATACTAAAGTAATAGAGATAAAAGTTGCAAAGGAAAAACAAAGAAACAGAGAGGCGTTGAATGTAACGCTTAGAGTATTGTTAGATGTAGAAATACCAACATATGAAAGTGAAGAAAAAATAATATCTGATAATACAGAAAAGATAAAGGTATTCTCAACTGACAAGGATTCCTTGTCAGTTGAATTAGAAAAACAAAATAAAGATTTAAATAGTGAAAAAATTTATTTAGATAGAATACGAGAAACAAAAGAAAAGATTGATACAGTACAAAATGAGATACGGACATTAGAAGATGGGATAAAAATACGCCGGTCAAATAAAATTGAAATTGAAAAAATTATACAAGAAAATGATGAAAAGATAATACGTATAAAGCAAGAATCAAAAACAAACAAAAGTAATGTAACAAAATTGAAAGACCTTGTTGATTATTTGTCTTACTTAAAGATTTTATGTAAGGATGAAAATGTCAAACAATATGCTATTTCATCGTATATATCGTATCTTACACAGCAAACAAATTTTTATTTGGCAAATTCTGGAAGTACCCATTATTTGAAATTTAATAAATGGTTGGAAGAAGAAATACATGGGCCCGGCGTCTATGATGCTACATATGGCAATCTTAGTGGTGGCGAGGCCAGAAGTATCGACCTTGCCATTCAATTTGCTTTTCTTGATGTGGCTAAATTAAAAACTGGGGTATTTCCAGATGTTCTTTTATTAGATGAAATATTGGATAGTAGTATTGATGGAGGCGGTCTTGCCAATATATTAAAAATTATAAAAACTAAGCAACATGAAGACAAAAGTAAGGTACTTATTATCACGCATAGAACAGAAATTAGTGATGTAGATGTTGATAATACTTATGTTATATCAAAAAAGAATGGATTTAGTGTTATAGAAAAACAATAATGGAGGATTATGAGTAAATATAGAAAATTGCCTGTTGAGATTGAGGCAGAACAATGGTTTGAAGTTACATATGACAGAGAGGCTGGACACGGATATGCACCGGAAGATATGCCAATATATCATCTCAATGTAGGGTATTATAGAACACCAGAATGTGATGGAGAAAATAAATGCAAACATTGTGGAATTATAATGCATTATCACGGCTGGATTGATACTCTTGAAGGTGGACATAATGTTTGCCCGAATGATTGGATTATTACAGGCGTGAATGGTGAACAATATCCATGTAAGCCAGATATATTTTTAAAAACATATGAAAGGGTTTACGAATAGTGTATAATAAAGTTATTGTTATGCCTGTATATTGTCGTCCCGATTATACAGTAAAAGTGTTGAAGGGAATAAAAAACTGTTACGGATATAAAGATTATAAAATCTATATATGTGTTGACCCAGGCGTTCCTGAAATAATAAATGCTATAAATTCTGTAGATGGTTTGAAAAAGAAATTATAGTAAATGATACTCAATTAGGTAGTGGTGGCAATCAATTCAAATGTTTGGAAATTGGATTTTCACATTCCGATTTTGTAATAATGTTTGAAGATGATATTGTGCCAACAAAAGATTGTTTAAAATATCTTGAATGGGGATGTAATACATATGCTAACGACCATGATATTATGAATATATCTTGTTATCATGTATTAAACGTTACCAGAGAATATTATGATAAGGTAGAACGAAGCGATAGTTTTGGCTGTTGGGGATGGGGCACATGGAAAACACGTTGGGATTCTTATATAAAGAAGAAATGGTCAACTGAATTTGATACTTGGGCTGGTACGATGTATACTACCATTAGGGGTAACAGAAATGAAATTAGGCCTTTGCGATCAAGAGTTCAAAATATTGGATTTGAAAAAAGCGATCATATTTTGACAGAAGAACAATATAAAAATGGTGTGTTTACACCAACATGGATTGAGTATATAAATGATTATGATTTCCATATAAAAAAATACAAAGAAATATATTATAAACGATAGGAGAAAAGTATGTCATTAGATTCAATAAAAAATTTATTATTAAAAAATGTTAGTGGAACACACGTATCTGTTATGTCAGAAAGCGATTTATCTAAATCCACTGATTTTATCAAAACACCAAGTTTAGACTTGAACAGAATTTTATCTGGAAATCTATTCAAAGGCATACCAAATAGAAATCTTGTTGGCATCGTTGGGCCAGAACATACAATGAAATCCTCTTTTATGATTCTATGTATGGCAGAAGCCATTAGGCAAGGATATACGCCTATTATTATTGATACAGAAGGCGGTGTAAAAGATGAATTCTGTAGAAGATGGGGTCTTGATTTATCTAAGGTATTGTATGTTTATACCCCTTGGATTAGCAAGATTCAGGCAGTTCTTGCTACATTGAAAAATTCTGGTGATAAAAAACTTATTATTGGATTGGATAGTGTTGGCGGTATTGATAAATATGGTTCATATGAAAATGCATTGAACGACGATCCTAAGTCCGACCAAGGACAATTACAGAAACAGATTCGTTCAATGTTAAAATTGATGTTGAATATATGTATTGAGCAAGAGAGTATTGGAATTTGTACCTCCCATTTATATTCAAGGCCGGGCACCGTTCCATTACCAGATGAAATTTCTGGTGGTAAAGCTATGAGATTATTTCCATCTATTCAAATTATGTTGAAAAAAACTCCTATCAAAGATGATGATAAAAAGATTACTGGAAATGAGATTACAGCAACAACAATCAAAAATCGTATATATCCACCATTCCAATCGGCTACGGTATGTATTGATTACATGAAAGGCATTCAACCAAATGCTGGTATAATTGAATTAGGGGTGACTGCTGGTTTGATTGAAAAAGCTGGGTCGTGGTATTCATATGCTGGTGAAAGATTAGGGCAAGGGCTGGAAAAAGCAACGGCAAATATTGGTAGTATGCCTAGACTTCTTGAAGATATAAATAAGTGGTTAGAAACGACTAAATATTCTAACGTAAATGAAATGTTGAAACAAGCTGAAGATGCGTTAGCTGAAATGACAGAAAATGATGGTGAAGTAGACGATGATGTAATTGATATAACGCCAGAAACAGAATCAAAAACAAAGAAAAAAACTAGAAAAACCAAGGGGGTGTAATTACAATGAGTAAAGACAAAGACAAAAACAAAACAAAGGAAACAAAAACACAAAAAGGTGCCAAAGGGAAAAAAGGCAAGGGTGGTAAAAAGAAATAATGTTACAAAAGGAATTTGATAAACTAAAAATCGTAAACATAGGAGAAACAACCACACTTGGCTTGGGCGAATATTTTTTGTCGCCTGATATGGAAGGGCAAAAAGCTTCTAGGAAAATCGGTGATACAGTAACGGTGTATAAAGTGATTGAAGTCAGACCTAATGGTAATGTTGTTTATACACCTGTTTATTTATCATTAGAATAACGTTTACATTACAATCAACTAATGGTAAATATAATGTATGAAAAGTATCTACAAATCAACAAATCTGGTAAATGGCAAATGTTATGTTGGCCAAACAATGCGGATATTTAAAAAACGGCAATATGATCACATATACAGATCTGACAATAATTTAGATAATGTATATTTTCATAATGCCATAAAAGAATACGGCCCTGCCAATTTCAAATGGGAAATATTATATGAATGTGATGATGCCTTAGTTTTAGGTGTCATGGAAACCATGAAAATTATTGTAAACCATTCTCATTGGACAGAAGGTGGGTATAATCTTACATGGGGTGGTGGCGGAAGCAACGGATATAAACATTCAAAAGAAGCAAAAGAAAAAATTAGTAAAATACATAAAGATATTCCGTTATCTGAATCACATAAGAACAAAATAGGCAAGGGTAATAAGGGTAAGATTATTTCTTTTGAAACACGTGAAAAAATGAGAAATGCTCAAAAAGGCGATAAAAACCATAATTACAATATATCACCATCATTATATACAAGAGATATGATTAGTAAAGCGCAAAAGAATATACCAAAATATAAAAATAGAAGATATTCATCGGATGTAGTTGAATTGTGCATTATAAAATATGGTTCTGGTATGGAATATTATGAAATATCAAAGGAATTAAACATCCCCGTTTCAACTATGCAGTATTGGTTTAAAAAACGTGGGTTAGTAAGACGAGTTAAAAATTAAAAATAAGGAGTATAACAATGGCCACACAAGGATCACCAACAACAGTATCAGTTTTTAGGTTTGAGTATGAAATTTCCCCTAACATGAACCAATGGAACGTATTTATTGCGGCATTCACACATGAAGAAGCGTATAACCATCTTCAAAAGACTATCAATAAACCTATTAGGATTACATCATCTACTATGGTTTGTAGATTGGATGATGTGTCTGACGGAATAAGACAGAATGTTATTCAGGCATTTTTAGGCAAACAGGGTAAAAATAAACCTATTGCTGAAGATAAAATTGTCAGTGTAGAAACGCCTGAAGCAAAAGAAGAAGCAGCAGAAAGAAAGAAATTTGGTAAAAAATAAGTTTACCTAATTACTATTTTTTGTTAAAATAACTTTAATGGTGGTGACAGACGAGGAATACATCATACAATATGACTTAGGAGTGGTCTTTTACGAAAGATCACAACGATCAATAAAAGATCGTGTATAAAATGTATTACAACTTCGGTTTTGGGTCGTAACAGATACCAACACCAAATAAATTTTAGATATGTGTTGCTAAGATTTTGAAGGATAATTTTTTATTATCCTGTTTAGTAAAACGATTGTAGAATGGCTCTATTGAAGGAACATTCTACTTCCTTTTCGCTCATGCCCCATTATTTTACAAATTAAACGTGGTGACGTATTAGAAATACATCAACTTGAAATTGAAGAATCTGGTTCGACTCCAGAATAGGATGGGGCTTCATCCGACTTTTCTGATCAAATGTTCCCGTTTTTTATATATTTTAGTGGTGATTGTTTGAGTTACTTCACATGTTCTATTTGAAACCAAATGATATGCCTGCCGAAACAGGTATATCAAAACTTAAACTGATATGTTCCCTAAAATTAAGAGGTGATTATAATGAAAACTGTTCATGAAGGTGCTATAGCTGAAATACTAAGTGTTCCAGACCAATTAAGACGTTCCGTCTTATCATGCCTATTATGGGATAATACATTCTATGAGTCAGGCGAATCAATCGAAAACAGAATATCAAGATTAGCAAACGAATGCGATCCAAAGGTCGTATCATATCTTGCAATAGAAGCACGAAGCAAATATAAACTTCGTTCTGTTCCTCTTGTATTAGCAAATGAACTTGCTAAGAAAGGTGGCCATATTGTTGGCCAAACCTTGGGTAATATCATACAAAGACCTGATGAAATAACCAAATTCATGAGTATGTATTGGAAGAATGGTAAAACACCTATTTCAAAACAGGTAAAGAAAGGTCTTGCGACTGCTTTTACTAAATTCAATGAATATCAATTAGCGAAATGGAATCGTGAAGGCGCCATCAATCTTCGTGACATAATGTTTTTGGTTCATCCAAAGCCAGTAACGGCTGATATGGCTAATACATGGAAAAGATTGGCAGATAAAGAACTTATTACACCCGATACGTGGGAAGTTGGTCTATCTGCTGCTAAAACACCAGAGGATAAGAAAAATATATGGGAAAGATTACTTTCCGAAAGAAAATTAGGTGGATTGGCTTTACTAAAAAATCTACGAAACATGACTACTGTTGGCGTTGACAGACAACTTATTATAAATGCTTTACGAAACATCAATGTCGAGAGAATCCTTCCATATAGATTTGTAACAGCAACAAAGTTTGCAAAGACGTATGAGGAATACCTTGAAGGCGCTATGTATCGTTGCTTAGATGGTAGAGAAAGAATCAAAGGTAAAACGGTTCTTTTAGTTGATGTGTCTGGTTCAATGGATGATATCATTGGCAAACGTTTGCCTTGGCATACCCCTATTGATTCAAATGCTACTACTAGATTAGACACGGCTATTGGTTTGGCTATTTTGTTGAAATTTTTATGTGAAGACATTTCAATATACACATTTTCACAAAATACCGTTAAAATCGGCAATGATTTTAGTGGCTTCAATCTTGGCAATAAAATATCTAAATCACAGATTCATGGTGGAACATATTTTGGTCGTTCAGTTAGTGAGGTATTACGTCAAGAAAAGAAATTTGATAGAATAATTGCCATCACCGATGAACAATCACATGATAACATTGATGTGTCAATTCCTGGCAAGGGCTACATCATGAATGTTGCTCCTTATGAACATGGCATCGATCATGATGCTTCATGGACTAGAATTACTGGATTCTCTGAATCAGTAATAGATTGGATGATTGAAAACGAAAGACCGTCTGATAATTGGTTATCAAAGTTAGATGAAATGTTTGAAATAAATTGGAGTGAAATGAAATAATGATTTTATATTTCAACACAGATAATGATATTTCAACAGCAATCAATAGTATAACAAAATCAAAGGGTAAAGATATTACTTCTATTTTTATGATATGGATCCCAACTGAAAAGGGCACAAGCCAAACTAAGGCTAGTGCCCTTCTTAGTCAGACAGAAGTGTTAGAAAAATATACCAAGACAATTCCTATTGTTATTTTTGATAGATATAGAAGCATCACAAAAGAAGAACATAATTGGTTGAAGAAGTTCAAAGTAACATTTTTTGAACCATCCATATGCCCAAGAGAAGGATTCAAATATTTACCAAATTGGACGAAAATAAAGACATTGGATGATATAAAACTTAATGAAATGAATCGTAATATTAATCTAGGTTATATTGGTTCTATATCAGACAGAAGTAAATCATTTGAAAAATATTATGTAAAACCAAAATCACTGAATGATATTGTTGTATCTTATCATAGTAAATCAATTCAACCGAACAATGAACAAGAATATTCGTCCCTTGGCATGCAAAATTCTGTATTAGATTTTAAAGATATAGAATTTTCTGTTATATTGGGAAGTATCAATGATTATATTGTTGGCCATTTAGACCAATTTTATTTTAGAGCATTGGAACATAATTGTATTCCAATAGTTCCAGCTGAAAATAGATATTATTCGGCATTACTGACTTGTGATACACATAAATGGTATGATACGTATTTCAAAATGTATGACACAATTTACATTGGAATGATTCATGATATATATGAACGAATTAGAAAATATTATCCTGAAATGGATATCAAATACACAGCAGAGATAATAAAAAAATATTTGGGAGAGAAATAATGAGTAAATTTGAAGATGAAATAGATGAAATTTTATTTGATGGGGCAAAGCAAAAACCAATGACATATGTTGCCATTGTGTTGGATTCATCAGGTTCAATGGCAAATCTTGCTAATGAAATAATTGGTGGTTTTAACAGTCAATTAGAATTGTTCAAAGAAAAGAATAACGAAACACCGATCAAACTATCGGTTGTTACATTTGATTCGACTGTTCGTCCTGTTATGTGGGATAAAACACCAAACAGTGTATTAAAATTGACAGATAAATCGTATATACCTACTGGTATGACAGCTTTATCTGATGCTGTTGGTGATGTTATAGAACATTATTCTGAAATTGCAGAAAAAGACAAAGAAGCGGCGTTTCTTATTGTTATTATGTCAGATGGTCAGGAAAATGCTTCACAAAGATACACTACATCACAAATAAAAGAATTGATAACAAAATATACAGATACAAATATGTGGACATTTACATATATGGGAGCTAATCAGGATATGTGGAATGTTTCACAAACATTTGGTATTGCTACAGGAAATACAATGGCATTTTCTGCAACAAATTCTGGCGTAAATGTAGCATATACATCACAAAACAATGCTTTCGATTCATATCTTACAGCAAGGGGAGCACGTGGCCCGGAAGGCCCACAAGGGGCACAAGGATGGGCAGGATTTACACAAACCAAAAATTTCTATAATGCTAAAGACGCGGTTGTATAAAAATATCTTGACATACTACTTCATTTGTGGTATTATAAAAAGAAAATGTGGAGAATAATATGTCAAAAATGGATATAACAATAAGTCGGGATGCAACACTAAACACTGGAAATTATTCGTCAATCAAACCTTCTGTTACATTGACATTGAAGGATGTTGATGCTGATGTTGTTTCAGAAAAATATGAAAAATTATCAAGAGTGTTGGATGTTTTTATGATGTTGGAAACGTTGGCATTGGGTAGTGAAATGGAATCGGCGCAGACTATGGGATATAAAAAATATATAACAGAATTAGAAAAAGTAGATAACCCATTAGATGATGCAATAAATATTTTGAAAGGACTATAAAATGGAAGAAATGATGAAATTGGATCGAAAATCGGGTGTTCAGGAAGAAGTGCCTTTTATCAACCCAACGAGAAAAGCAATGAAAGAAATGTTGATGCCACAGATTGGCGAAATGATTGATAACCATAAGGTTACATATATCAATTATGGTCAATTTAGATTTTCAGCGGTAAGTGTTCAGTTGCCAGTGTTAGGCGATAAACTGGAAAGTAATGGTAGGATATATGAAGTTGAACGAATTGATCCAGCAAAGGGCCAATTCAATGCTGTGTTCAAGGGGTTTAAAGAAAATCCTGTAGTAGAGGCTCCGGTTGAGATTGAGGACGATCTGGTAAAAGTAATATAAATTATATTTGGTAATAAAAAACGAATCTTGTATAATCGGATTCGTTTTTTTATGCGTATTATATTTCAAATAAATCATCGGGAATATCAAACAAGGGATTTATAATTTCTGTATGTCGTTTCAAGATCCAAAAGTTTCTTTTGTTAACGTCACCGTCCCAGTTGGTTATTTCCCAATATCGTTCTAAATTAAAACGATAATGACGAACTGAATATATCTCACCAACATTATACCATGTTGTTTTATCTGAATACATATCTTTTATTGTATTTGTTATTATTCTAACTTTTATTATTGAATTTAATTCATAATCTGTCAATAAACTCATTGATTTTCCTTCTTGTGTTGATGTTTAATTGTAATTTATCTTTATTATTATCCCACCATACTTTTACACCATCGTTTTTTTGAACCTTACTGGCACTAATCCAATCACATAACATTTCGGTCAAATAGATGTCATTCATTTCCGCCGCTGTAACGCCGTTCCATAATTCAGGTATTGCCCACCATTGCCAATGATGTTTATTTCGTTTGATATGCAATCTCCACGCTTCATCAAAGGCATCATCGCCTGTTTCTGCTGGCTTACAATAATTTTTTGTTTGCATATCAACTGTTGGTGTGTGTTTACCATTGAAGTGTTTTGCATAAGGAATAAATTCTGATGGTAAAAATTTAGATAAGTCATGTGTCAAACCACGCCATATCAATCCCTTTTTTGAACATTCAATAAAAACATACCATTTGTGTTTTAAAACATATTTTAAGTATTGAAAATACATATATTTCCTCCTATTTCTTACAAAAAGATAAAGACCCAAAATCATATAAAAAATACGATTTGGGTCTTTGATTCTATTTATAATATTTTAGAAATTAGTTTTTCCACAAGCTCCCTGCTTCTGGCTCGTCTTTCCAAAATCGTTGTTCCTGCCCAGTAGACCAAGAATCATTGGGATCTTCTTTTGATACATTTACCAATTCTTTGTTAATTTCTTTGTTAATTTCTTTGTTAAAAATTTCAAACATATCATCAAACATTTCGTCAAACATAACGGTGCCCTCCACTCTCTTTTTTCTCTTATAATAACATATTTATTATTTTTTGTCAACATATTTCTTTACATAGTTTTTCATTGTGGTGTATATTGTTTCTATGTTTTCTTCTGTCAATTCAGGATAACTAGGTATCATAAAACATTCTTTCGATAATATACTCGCTACTTTTTCATTGTCTGGATAATGAATGCCTGGGGCATACGAATGCTTGCTCATAGGATAGAACATAGGTCTAACATCAACGCCGTTATTTCTAAAATATGATTCTACATGGCTATATCCGTTTTTATTTCCAATTATTCGTACACCACACATCCAATTTGAAGGTGTTGTGTCAAAATCAGTTTTTTGCAATACTACATGTGGTATGGTTGGCAGTATTGATCTATATGAATCAAATACCCAATTTTTCTTTTCAATAATAACATCCAAATATTCTAGTTGGCCATATAGGATAGCCGCTTGAACATTAGTCATTCTATAATTATATCCTAATTCATCGTGAATGTATCTGGTATTTGATTGTCCTTGCCCATGTAGTTTTTTGGAAAAATCATAAACATTTTTATTATTTGTAATTATGGCACCGCCTTCACCACATGTAATTGATTTATTTCCAAAAAATGAGATAGATGAACAAAGGGATTCGGTGCCTACATATTTATTTTCATATTTTCCTAAAAATCCTTCACAGGCATCTTCCATAATAATTGATTGTGGATATTTTCGTAATAGTTCAGGGACATTGACGGTGGCACTAACATTATGAACAACAAGTAAAGCGTTTTTTTCGACATCAAAAGGATCAACTAGGTTATAATTGAGGTTCCATGTGTCAATATTTGCATCGAATGAAAGTAATTTATATTTATTATCAAAAAGAAAGCCATTCCAAGCGGCAACATAAACATTATTAGGAACGATGATGTTTTTGATGCCCGGATAAAATTTATATAGTGATCGGGACATAAGATGAACGGCGGCGGTGCCAGAGTTCAATAGAAGAACATATTTTACATTCAACAATTCTTTCAATTTTTCTTCAACTAATTCTTTATATTTTCCTTGTGATGAAATCCAACTAGAGGCAATGGCATCATAGGCATATTTGAGAACATCCGGTGGTAAAAAGGGTTGGTAAATTTCAATCATACAAAAAATTTCTCCTTAGTCACATACTTTGATGCCAATATATGGTGCTGCGCAAAATGGACAATCTGGATCACATTCTTCATCATCTTCATATATAATTTCTGTTTGTGTTGGTTGTTTTTCTTCTTTTTTAGTTGGTATAAGATCATCAAACATATTACTTCTCCGGTGGATATATTTCTAAATTCGGTAATGGAAATATAAATTTTGTTCCAGACGCAATGGCATCCTTCTCTCGTTCTAAGATTTCTGTTTTGAAGTGCCAAGGGCCTACTAGATAATAATCTGGCTTCATTTTTCTTGATTCTTCTTCACTAATTATTTCGATATTAGTACCTAGTGTATGTGCACCAAATTTATCTGCATTTCGTTCAGCAGCATATGGAATTAGGTTGTTATCAATTCTAGCTGCTTGTAACAACGTATTTACCTTTGTAGATGCGCCATAGAGATGGACTGTTTTTCCATTTGCTTTTATATAATGAATCATTCTCAAAAGATTATTTAGAATTGAATAAGTTCTATCAGCAAACTCGTTATATGGTGTTATGTCATCTAATGCCATATCAAATTCTAAATTTCTAAGTTTATTAATATTTTCATGTGATATACAGAAATTATTACATCTTTTCTTTACAGCGACACATTGGACACTACCACCATTTATATCATTCAACGTGGCATCAATAAGTTTCATGCCACATGTTTCTAACAAGGATTCAATAACGGATAAACTATAATAGAAAATATGTTCACCACATACTGTATCAAAGGCATTCATTTGTAACATAGTAGGTAAATATGACATTTCAAAAATCCATATTCCATTATCACTCAATATGTGTCTTATGTTATCAATAAATGTTTCTGGATTTTCTAGGTCATATAATACGGCAATAGATGTTATAATATCGAATTTTATATTTTTCAGTTTTTCGGTTGGAAAGAAATCCTTTATAACTGTTACAGAAGGATCTTTGATAGAACATACAACACTGGATGGATCTACAGCATATTTTCTATAACAAGACGGATAATATGATAATAATGTACCATCATTAGCTGCTATATCAAGGACATTTATTAGATGTTTCTGTGTTATAGGTGGAATGATGTTTGTAGCCATATCTACAATTGATTTTAGATGGTCTCGCATCGTTTGTGTTGTTGCTGATACATACCAATATTCATTATATAGAATATATGGCGGAATTGTCTTAGATAGTTGAACCGCTCCACAAGCATTTTTTCCTTTTGTTGTATCACACCACATCAATTCTAAAGGAATTTTTCTATGTGATGGTTCTGGTCTATTGGGATGACAAAACGATCCTTGTAAATATTGTTCTCTTAAATCAAGGATTGGTGTTAGTTCACTATCACATATTCTGCAATTTTTAACATGTTTCAATCTGTTCATAAATTATCTCCCATTATATTTAAGTTCTTTTTCAGCCAAGGCCATATCATAATCTATCATTAGAGAAACCATATCAGCAAAAGATATTTCTGGTTCCCATCCTAATATATTTTTTATTTTAGTTGAATCGCCACATAGATAATCGACTTCGGATGGTCTGAATAAATTTTTATCTATTTCTAGGTATTTATATGGATCTAGATCTAATTTATTGAAAGCGATTTCTAAAAAATCTCTGACCGAATGTGCCGATCCACTACATACAACAAAATCATCTGGTTCAGTATGTTGTAACATCATCCACATGGCACGAACATAATCTCTTGCATGGCCCCAATCTCTATGGGCATCTATGTTTCCTAATGTTAATTTATCTTGTAGTCCTAGTTTTATTCTGGTTGCTGCTCGTGTTATTTTTCGTGTTACAAAATTTTCGCCGCGTCTTTCACTATTATGAACCTTAAATAGATTTGGCCCTGTTGCAAATGTTTTACTTTCAGTTTGTATATCAAAAAACTCATTTCCCGATGTATCTATTATATTAATAATCTCATTCCTGTTTTTTGTTACACCCTTACCGAATTTACAATCAATTTTATCTGTTGTAAAACATGTATAATAATATCGTTTACCATCCCTATATTCACATTTAACTTTAGGTCTTTGAATTGAGAATGATTTGAATATATAAATTAAACCAAGACATAATGTTGCAGATGATGTCGTAAATCCTTTATATTCATATTGTTCATTTCCCTTTTTTCGTCCGTCAGCCGCATAATAACCATCAAAGAAGGCTTTTTTAATTTCTATTGATGAGTTTAGTATATATTTTGGGACTCTTTTTTCTTTATTTTTTGTATATAATAAGCTTCTCAACCATTGACATAATGTTTTTGGACAATTAAATTTTAATGACCATATATCATTCTTACAATTTTCATATTGGCCGGGCCCACAATTAGACAGTTTATATTGAATACCATATAATGATGAGAACATATCACCATATACCACAAGTTCTTCCTTATCACAACCTGTTAATCTTATTTCAGTTCCTTCGGATATACTGCCATCACCACATACAAATCCTAAAAACATGGCAAGTTTTGTATCACTTGATAATGTTGTATTTTGTGATGGATATGATATATCAAAGACATTATCACCTATTTTCCAATCAGATGTATATATTTCATTATCATTTTCATCAAAAGCAACATGGTCTAATGTTGCCTCGTAACAAGATGATACGGTTTGAACCAGTTTCATAGGTTTGTTTTTTTCTTGATATGATGTTCCACCTATTATTTTAGTAAACTCTAAGCCATTCCATACATCACATTTTTTATAGTAATCTAATATTCCTTCCCATCTATGTGATTTAAATATATCTCCTATTGGTAATACATCAATTAAATTATTATCATCTTTGATTATTAATGGACTTTCATATAAAATTGATTCATGATTGAAAAGTAATCCATTGGTAGCAAACAATCCATATGCTTTTCGATATACATGAACCATATGATATGAGAAGATTTTAGCTACGGCATAAGGACTTTCAGGTTTAAATAATGTGCTTTCATTTTGTGGTGGCAACGATGAACCAAACTGTTCACTGCTTCCTGCTTGATAGAACCTGGCTTTCGGGCATGCTTTTCGGATTGCTTCTAACAATCTCAATGTTCCTATTCCTGTTATATCAGAAGTAAATTCAGGAACTTCAAATGAAATCTTTACATGACTTTGCGCACCAAGGGCATAAACTTCATCAGGATTTAAACTATACATCAAATCAACCAAATTTGCCGTTTCCGCCAAATCACTGAAATGTAATATAATTTTATCAAGTATATGGTCAATTCGACTATTACTAACACTACTTGACCTTATTATTCCATGAACAATATATCCTTTACTTAATAACAATTCGGCCAAATATGACCCATCTTGACCATTTATACCAGTCAGGAGCGCGGTTTTCTTCATATTATACCTCCATAAACAATTTTGTTATATCACTCTTTCTTTCTTCATTTATCCGACCATGACATCCACCATGACATTTGATACATAATGTTATTAGATTGTCTTCTGAACAATTAGATTTATCATAATCTTTATGGTGAACTTGATTGCTTTTTTTGGCTCCACATAATTGACATAAATAGCCATCCCGCTCTCTAATTATTTTCTTCAATTTATTTGTAAATTTACCACCATAATAAGTGAATGATGTGGATGTGCCGCCTTTCCATTTTGGATTTTTATCACCAGAACTATCCCAATGGGTTTCTTTTACTCTGTCGCTAATTTTCTTTCTAACATCAGGTCTTTTGGAAGGATTATTATCACCTGATAGATATACATCTGAACATGGTTTACAGCAAAATTGCCTATTTCTATGTTTATATTTTATATCAAATATTATATGACATTGTTTACATTCTATTGATATCAAAGGTGTTTGCCTTTCAATATGTTTTTTACCTTTGTTTTTTAGTCCATTATGTTTTTTGGCACATAACCCCGAGCAAAAAGCTCTATTTTTATTTCTTTTATTATCAGGAACTTCAAAATCTACATTACATTGTTTACATTTTATTATTTTCCTCATTTAATACCCCCGTCAATATTCTTATGTTATTTATAAAAAAATATTAGCCGGTAATGCCTATAATAAAATATTTTATTTATTGGCCATTTATACCAGTGATCAAGGCTACTTTTTGTTTGCCCATTTGATATTCTCCTATAAGGTCTTATGTTTCTTTTGAATAAAACCAGCATCATCTAAGTTTTGCCCTGCTAATGCTGCCTTTATCATATCAATTATTTTACCATCTATTTCGTCCATATAATTGTTACGTTGAACATTCAAATCCGTTACTTTCAAAAAGTAATCATATAATGAACGTATGCCTTCGTCCGTTTGATATTTTGCTTTGAAATCTTCAAATGATCCTCTACGTATATCATATAATTTTTCCTGCTCTGCATACATCTTTGTATTTGTTGTGGCTAGCTTGTCCACCAACGACCCTACTGTGTCCATATCAATATCTCCTTTTATATATTATATCATTTTTTGTTTTGAAATCTATTGTGTAAAATGGTTCTAGTGTCCTATTTAACTTATCGGCATCAATCTTGTCAACCTCAATACAAAATATTTTAGGATAATACTTTCTATCAATTTCTAATATTCCATCTATAGCTTCTAATTCATGCCCCTCAACATCTAATACGAATAAATCAATTTGTATATTCTCAATAAAGACCTCTGAAAACTTAACACATTCCACATCAAACGTAATATATTTGAATGTATCGTCATGTTCCACTTTATCATGATATGTCAATGAACCTATACCATATACAATGGAACTATTTTCTTTTATACAATCAGTAAATTGCGATGTTCTATGTGAATTTGATAACGCATAATTTAAGTTTCGACAATGTGGCCTGTTTTGAACTAACTGACTATATAATCTATCAACAGGTTCAATATTTATTCCTTTCCATTTTAAACATCGTTCCAAAGTGAAACATGTATTTTCTGATATACCATCAGCCGCTCCACATTCTACAAAGAAGCCGTCTTTCTTATTTCGGAAATATCGTTTTATCAAAAGTTCATCTAATTTATTCTGTCCATAATATCTCATATGTCAATAATCTCATTCAAATATTCTTTTGTATTTTTAGCTAAAACGATATTTTTATACATTTCTTTATTTGTATCATATAACCAATTCATTATAGGTGTGGTTTTATCATCTTTGAAACTGATTGTTTTCTTGGCAACTACACTAGATATAACAAAGTTACCGCCTGTACCAATACAAATAACACCCTTTGCCTTATTCATAACATAACAATCGTGTTTTATATTTTCTATTTTTGGAACCGTGGCATCCAATGATGAAATCGACAAATCAATAATATATTTTGCTCCTAAATTTTCTATAATGTCGTCATATATACAAAACGTATTTTTCTTGACATCTTTTTGTTTATATTCGGCAACATCAGCCAGCGCTCGTTCACCAAGTATAACAATTTTATATTTTTTCCGTAAATCTTTTAATATTCCCCAAAACCCATATGATGTAATAGAACTTTTATATTTTTTATAATCAAAGGTTCTTACTTTTGTTGTCAAAACAATATAATTATTCTCTTTTAATCCCTGTGGTAATACATCAGATACATTACAAAAGTATTTTTCTAAAGAATGGTTTTTAGGAATAATTTTTAAATCATCAACATACGTAAGTTCTTTCATATGATCATAGTCTTGGTCGTCTGTTATCGTATATTTATCTGTATCATCAAACAATAACGACAATAGGGATGCACAGAATTTATAATATACATTGTTGCCATCCCGATAATTATCAATAATTTCTTGACTAGGCGATATATAGATTTTATCGTATTTATTTTTGATTTCATCTAAAAATAATTTGTTATATACTATATCACCAATACCCATATAAGATTTTAGTTTTAAGATTGGTTTTTTATCCATTTTTCCTAATTCTGATAACCAATAAATAAATTTATCAAAATCAATAGTCAAATAGGCATTAGATTTAACTTTACACCAACGATGATATAATTCGGTAACTAAAGGTCGTTCATCTTCTTCCCAAAATCCTAATACCTTTCCTGCCATCAATGTCAAACAGAAACCACCACCCATACCTAGTGTTATATTATATTCAGCGTCCTTCATATACATACAGTCTTGTTGCAGTCTTTTTAATGTTGCTGATGTTGTTGGTGTATATGATAAATCAACTATATTTTCTTTTGGAATATTGTCTATAATATCTTTGTATATAACGAATATGTTGTCTGTTTGGTTATTATATTCCGGCCAATTAGGAAGGTTCTGTTCACCTAATATAACAATCTTATATTTCATTGATACATCTTTCAATACTTTATAAAATTCATCTTTATGTTTTTCATATGTTGATTTTTTTAATGCTCTGATCTTAGTTGTGATTGTAACATATGGCCCAATGTTTAGATATTTACCTTTACAAATTAAACTTTGTAAGTGTTGTGGACTAACAACTTGAATCAAATCACCACCATATAATGTTTCAGTATTTCGTTTTTGAAAGGATAGATCATTATGTGATTCATAATACGGATCAGAAAACAACAATTTCATATAATCCATTATATATCCTTTCTTGTATGCTGGTGTTCTCAATTCATCAAAAAATTCGGTATTCGGAGAAATAAGAACCTTACTATATCTATCTTTAGTATAATCCATCATGGCCCTAATCAATAAAAGGTCGCCAAACCCCATATTAACTTTCATTTTGAATACTGGTTTTTTATCTAATAGTGAGTTGAGTTTTAGGAAAAATGCTTCAATATTATCATATATAAAGGTGCCAGGATAATTTTTTTGTTTGAATAATATAGGATTGACATCACATGGATTATTTTTAGAATAATAACCAATAACCTTTCCGACAGCTGTTGCCATACAAAACGGCCCGCCATTACCAAAAGTTATGTTGTATTCAGCATCTCTCATATAAAGGCATTCTTGTTTTATTTTAGCAATCCTATTTCCCTTTATGGCATTCAATGTTGTAAAGGTCAAATCAACTATACGGTCTTTTGGAATAACGTTAATTATGTCATAATACATACTATATACACGATCTTTTAAAATAACTTGTTCCTTATATTTTAAAAGTTCACGTTCACCCATAAGGACTATCTTATATTTGGCAGATAATTTTTTCAATATGTTCAAGAAACGTGCTTTTATTTGTGTGTTATATTCGGTAATTAGAAGTTCTCTTACTCTGGTGGGAATAACAAGGTATGGGCCAATATTTAACGGTTGCCCCTCACATAGTTCATCTGATAAATTTGGTTTGACTATATCAACTCTGTCTATACTTGAAAATGTCCAAGCAAATCTTGGCGGATAGTTCTTATTAGGAACATCTATCGTATAATAAGGCTCTTTGAATAACATTTTTAACATTGACATCGTAAATGCTAAATCATCTTTATTAGGTTCTCTATATGTGTTGTATGATTCTATATTAGGTGAGATAATAACTTTTTTATATTTATAACTTAGATTATCTAATATACTTCTGGAATATAACAAGTCGCCAATACCAAGATTGATTTTCACCTTATAAATTAAATTAGATGGTTGCTTTGTAACATAAGAATCAATGGATGGGGTTGTCAAAGCATATACAGGTAATTTACCAGCTTCTATTCTATCAATAGGAGCATATAATGTTCCACCACCACATAGTCGTATAATTTTTTCTCGTATCTTATTATAATTAGAAGTTGCTGAAATATCCTTCAAACCACTTCTCATATTTCCTCTACGGAATATTACAGCATCAGTTGATATAAACTTATTCTGTTCTTGTGATGAAAATGCTTTTTCGGGATCATCTATTGAGAAAACAATAACAGGACATTGTTCCTGATATAAAAAAACAATTTTTTCGATATAATCTGTGTGTGGAGTAATATCTTTTGGCAACATAATAATCAAATCATCGTTTGATATGTTTTTTATTTTATTATTGATTTCTTTGAGCGGACGTTCTGATGACAAAAGGATCACTTCGTATCCTTCTATATCGACTTTTTTATAGTCATAGGCAAAAATATAAACCATTTAAAAAAACCATTTATCCTTTTATCTTTTTTATTGGTGTTCCAACATATGTACCGGATTCAGGAATATCTTTTATAACAACACTACCCATTCCTATCGTAACAGTATCCGTTATATTTATATCTTCGATACAAGAAGAATTGGTGCCAAAGTATATTTTTTTGCCTGTTTTTACTTTTCCACTAATATTGACACCCGGCGCAGTTGTAAAATAGTCGCCTAAAACACAATCATGCCCTATAGTTGTTGATAAATTTAAGATTGAAAAATCACCAAGTTGTATATCACAAGTCAATATTGTTCCAGCACATATAATAGTTCCCTTACCAATATTTATTGTTGAGGGATCTAATAATTGAACAGTTGGATCACATAATACGGGAAAACGCGCATAGGGAAATTTTTGTAATATATTATTGACAACCTTTGATCGTAACGATGGATTGCCTAATGCTATAACTATAGGGATAGCAGGATTATAATATTCTTCACTTATAACAGGAACACCATAAATTGGTTCACCATTTTCTTTATCAACAAATGCTACTGGCGTATGGCCTAATCGTTTTACCAACGCGTATACTTCCTTTGCAAATCCACTTGCGCCAAAAATATTAATATTCATATTCATACTATGCCCACATCATCTAAAAACCTTTGAACTTGTCGATTTTGAACCACATTAATTGTTCTTTCTACAATTATACGTATTTCCGTTCTTATATTGCCTGTAATTGCATCTGGTATCAGAGCAACACTATATTGTGCGTCTATATGTGGCTTCAATGAAGAACCATAATTAACTATGCCCTGCGGAATACCAACGTGTCCTTTGGGCCCATTATGGCCAACTGGCCCAACTGACCCTGTTGGCATATCATCTTTTTTCTTTTTTACAATCAAATCTTCAAACATAATTTTTATCCTCCGATTATTTTACAGATTTCTGAAATCCTTTCTCTATCATCAATTTTTGGTATATTAAAAAATTGTGCATGTTGCCCTTCTTCAGCATAGTCCTTGATGCCAAATGCCGTCCAATAATTAGGGTCATCTCCATACAGTCTGGACGGTGCGCTGAAACTAATAAACTTTTTATCCCTATTCAACATGTTTTCACTAACATAAGAAAATGTGTGAGGGCCGGAATTTCTTCCAATCAACACATCACACTTTGTACTCAAATAACTTATTTCATTCAAATCATTTCCATTACAATCGCCTAATAAACCAGATACATAAATGATGTTATCTCCTACTACATTACTTTTATTTGATATATAAAACATTATATCTGGAAATGTTCTGGATAATTCTAATATAATAGGATCAAAATCAAACCTTATCGCCTGTTCAGAACCAAATTCATTGTTACAAATTAAAACCTTTCTACATAATGTATCAATGGCATCAATGGGATTAGTGTTATACATACCACATTTATAATTTATTTTCGGTAAGAACTGTTTATAATCCTTTGATAATTCTAGTTCAAATACTTCATTTAGAGTTTGATTGAATATATTCCATGCGGTAAGAAGTGTGGCACTATGTTTATTGAAATGCGTCCCATTATATGCTAGATATTGGGTATTGATGAATAGTGTGTTATATTCAATATGATACCCTCTATTATCAAATGTTTTTGGGATTTGTTTAGATGTCCAATACAGAGGAATGCCTAAATCACCCAATGTTTTTATTGATTGTGGGTGGTTTAATCTATACTCATATCCATGTATTTTATTTTTGATATACCAGATAAAAGTTCGTATACAATGAAGATCACCTGCGTTGAAATAGTTGCGAAAAACTATAGTATTAAATTTTTTACTTTTTGACATGACCACCCCACAAATTGATTTCTATACATACTCATATATGGTAAATCGTTTTCTCTACAAAAATTTTTTAATCCATCAACCATTTCTGTTACGCCATCTGGATATATAACCTGCCACATTTTAGTATTTGATATTGTTTTATATTTACCTCTTTTTTGTCCAGTTCTGCTTTTAATCATTTTTTCTTTAGTTTCTTCTGTATGTTTTTTCCCTTGTCTTGTATTACTCCAATTGTCTAATGTTTCTTTAGTATATACCCCTGTTTTTCCTTTATTCCAAGGGATATGCCCTATATGTGATTTGCTCATTTTTTCTATCATATCAGATGAAAATACAAATCCTGATTGGCCATCGCCGCCATTTGTAAGATTACATAATGGCCCTTCATGTAAATTCTTTCTTCCAATGGTTAGTATCATTGATACTTCAAGTTCAAGGGCCGATTGTTCTGATATATTATCTTTATATGGTATGATAAATGGATCATGGCCACATGTTCTTTGTATTTTTTTAATTGTATTGACAAATAATTTGTTAGAATTAACTTTGAGATTATATTCAGTCAAATGTTTTGTTGATCGCTTACCGTGCCCCTTACCGACATAAAATGGCGCATGGTCAAATGTATATTCGCCAAATATATAACGGCCTGGTTTTGTTGGATCAAGATATACATAGACATAAAAAATTGGTTCATTGTGTTTTGTTTTCATAATGTACTCCATGTTGTATTTCAATGTATTTATAATTTTTTGAAATAATTTCAAACACGGATGGTTTATGTTGTAAAATAAAGAAATCACCATTATTAAAGTAGTTACGAAACACAATAAAATTAAATTTATTTTTCACATTTTCACCGTTTACATTTTATTTTTTATATGGTAAAATATGCATTAGCAACAGGGCAACCGGATATATAAATTTTGGAAATTGAGTAATTTGAATATTTTACCTTTTAATTTATATAGATTTTTGTTATAGATTTTTATACATTTTACATCAATTTTTAGATAAATTTTAGACAATAAAAAACCCTATACTTTTCAATATAGGGTTTAATATTAGTATCCATTCATTTTAGATTCAAAATAAATATCTTCAATTCCAGCATCAAATAATGTTGATTTATGAATATACCATTCTAACAAAATTGATCTAAACCATAGTGGCATATCTTCACAATTATTATACATTGAGGTATGGCCTTCAAGTTTAAATACATGTTGGGATACTTGTGTTATATCATCCTTATGAAAACTCATTTCCTTATATGATATATTTGATGTAAGCCGTTCCATTCGTTCAATAAAATCATCTAAATTAGTATCTTGTGTTGTAATGAACAGATAGAAACTAGCGGAAGACGAATTTGTTACATGGTCTAATTTTACTTTCATTTTAATATCCACCATCCCCTTGCATAATTTCTATTTCATTATCATCAAACTCAACACCATATAATCCTTCGTCACAAAGGTATTGTCCTAAACCAGCATCATCACTTGAAGCACTAAGGATTACTATATTTTGACCTTCTTTCAATAATTGAAGGCATTTTTTATAATAGTCATCCGTTTCTGTATAACCATAATCCTCCATATAGGTAATCAATTCTTCTTCATTTGTTATAATATTTTCTATCAGGGTAGATAGATCAAAAGATATTTTTGCCTTCAACGGTTTGGTTGATAATCTTTTAGGAACAGATATAACAAATGATGTGCTTGAACTATTGGTTACAAAATCTAATTTTACTTTCATATTAGTTATACCAAATTTCATCAATCCAATCAGCTTGTTCAGCAATGCCTAGTTCAGCAAGAACATCATTGACAGATTTTTTGATATCACCGACAGTCATATCATCTGGCATATCTTGTGGGGTGATACCTATATAAATATTTTCACTATCATTGTCAGTTGTAACTGAAAGTTTCTTTGATGATAAGTAGGCATCTAAAACATCATATATAGCATCTTCTTCATCAACCGCTAATTTGTATTCATTATATGTTTGTTCTGGTTTCTCAAATTCATATAATTTACGAATAAGATCTTCATTTTCCATCAAATCATTTCGTTCTAGTGTTACACCCCAAGCGCAGAACGATGTGCTCGAACTATTTGTTACAAAATCCCTTTTTACTTTCATTTTCCTTTCCTCCATCAACAAATTTTATTTTAAAACCACAACTTGTACAAATATAATACATTCCCCCAACCGCCAACTTTATGAACAGATTTGCAGTTGGGGCAAACGATTATTTCATTATTCATTTCTAATTCTCCATATAATCAGTTATTCTAAGTATAACAGATTTCATCGGTAAATGTAAACCTGTGCGTAACTTAGTGTAATCAGACAATTTTAAATATTTGAAACCATCAATTTCAGGAACCGGATCACCATATGCCTTGGTGGTTGATATACATTTTAATGATGAAATTGGTGGTAGTTTTGATACACGATAGATAAAAATAACAACATCTTTCGTTTCATGTAATGGATAAATTCCAATGTAACGAAGTAGAGATTTTTCTAATTTGATACCTGTTTCTTCTTTAAATTCTCTAACAGCAGTTTCTTGATGTGTTTCGCCCTGTTCACCGACACCTTTAGGCAAATCCCAAAAAGTTGGAACGTCCCCTGTCGGATGAACAGCCAAGAATAATTTGTTATCAGTGAAAACTATGGCAGACGACACTTTTATGTTCATTTATACCCTAGCCATTTCCTTTTTTTCTTTGTATTCATTTAGATATGTAAGGGAGCCTGTATTTGGATCTTTTACTATTTCTTTGCATAATATGATACAGTCTTCACAAACATGTTGTTCAATACCGTTTTTCTCTATAACAACCCATTTGTTCTTACCCTTAACTAATTGTTTTCTACATAAATCACATACAAACATATTTATTTCCTTTCATTTTTTATTTTATAAACCATACGGACATGTAAACGGATCTTTTTTAAGATTAGTACGAAAGTGTTTGAATATTGGGCTATTATCCCAAACATCTTTAATTGTGTGATAATATAAAGATTCGCCATAAATATCCCTGTCACCATATGAGCATGGCATCATTACCATATCACAGCCGATATATACACTATATCGGCTTGCTTCACATGTATCCGTGTATAATTTTTCATCTTTCGTGAATGTATCAACTTTACCAATCTTACAAAACAAGCATGAATCAGCGCCAATTTTAAATTTATTTCTTTGATTTCTCAAATAAGGAAGAAGTCGTTTTACATCATCATTATTTAAAGACCAATCATCTAACTCTTTACCGCGTCCTTGTTTTTTGAATGATAAAAGAACGATAGCATTTAGTTTTTGTAAATCAATTTTTCCTTCCCAAATATCGTTGCCATTCAAGACGGAGATAATATCTCCCATTGATTTTCGTGATAAAACCCAATGTAAGTTTGTTTTTATTCCAGCATTCTGAAACATTTTTATTGATTTGAATGTATATGGTTGAAGATTGGCAATACTTACAGCCACAGCACCACATTGTTTAGATATTTCTACCTGTTCGTCTGTCAAATCATGACCACTTGTAGTATAGTTCGGAACAATACCGTTTTGAACCGTGTATTCTATAATTTCCCTGAATTGGTTATGTGCATTAGGATTTCCTTTGCCACCAAGAGCTATTTGATTAGTATATGGTTTTAATTCGTCTACAATTCTTTTATAATCATCAAGAAGCATGTCTGGTCGTTGTTCTTTACCTTGATAACAGAACACACAGTCATTGTTACTACAGTTTCCTTTTATTCCGATATCAGCCAATGACGGGCCTTCCAATTCAAACGGATCGGGTATACCATTGATACCGCTAGTAATCTCTAGTCCGGTTTTTTGGTCAAACAAAATAATATAATTGTCGGTTTTTATAGTTTTAAACATTCCATATCCTTTCATATTTTATAAAAAATATTACCACATTTTCATCAATAAGTCAATAAAAATATGGCAATATATGGTATTTCTATATTAGATAGAATTTCTTCTTTCTTTTTCTTTTCGTTTTGCTCTAACAAACTGCTTTTTTTGGTATGTGTTTGGTTTGAATGAACTTTTAAATTGTTTCATTTGTTTTGATGCTAGTGTTTCTATAAATTCAACATCTTTCAAATCATCAAATTCTTCTTCCAAAATATCTTTACTGCTTAACACCTTTTTCCTCCTTACCGCCTTGAACAAAAATATTGTTTTTACAAAGTTTCTTTTGTGCGCTATGATATTGTGATGTGGCGTAACCTTCGTTTCCCCAACTTACCTTATCTTTTTTGTTGTCATATTTTAGTCTAAAATGACCACTAAACGATGGTACAATAACACACTCTACATTACATTTTTTACATATAACTTTTTCATCGTTGAATAAAACCTTGTCCTCATACACTGTTTTACATGTCGGACACTCACAATCACATAACATAATTAAATTCCCCCGTTAAAAATCTATATTTTTTATTACACCAATCTTGTATTGTGGGCAGTGGTATATTCATATAATTTGATATGTTTTTAAACGTCATCCCTTTATTTCTTAATTCAATAGATTTTTTAATAGTATTATCTGTATATTTTCTTTGTTTTATACTTAATTTTTCTCTAACGTCCAATCGTTTAAAAACACAATTTTCGCCTAAATATTTACCTTTATTTTTGCCTAACATACTTCTCCTTTGTTTTTCTTTTGTTTCCTCTGAAGCAACATGGCCCATGTGTGACTTGCTCATTTTTTCTTTTGTTTCTTTTGATACAACATGGCCGGTTTGGGCGTTACTTAATTTTTGCCTAACGCCTTCTGATATACTATGATTAGAATATCTTTCATTATATCCATTTTTAACACAATCAAATAATTTTATATAATATAACTCTAATTTTTCTAATTCTAAAACATTGTTACATTCACACAATATCTCCCACTTAAATAATTGTATGTCGAATTTATTAAGAGCGTTATGAAATTTATAACCACCCTTTTTTGATAACCGAATATGAGCCGATCTTCTTTGATTTAATGTTTGTGTTGTTTGGCCAATATAACACTCGCCATTAATAAGATTTGTTACTTTATAAATTATTCCGGTTGGTTTATGGTCACAATCTGCTAACATTAACTTCCTCCATCAATTTTATATTTTGATTATAACACATCTTTTAATTTATGTCAATATTATTTAAAAGTAAGAGTTATTTCTGGTTCAATATCTAAGAAGGCAAACAACTCATTCCAAGATGTTATTTTTTGTTTTATATCTGATAATAAAGACAGAACATATGAAAATGATTTTGATAAAAATGATTCTTCATACATAATAGAGTCCTTTATAAGTTCTTTTGATATCAATTGTAATATACTCCAATATCTATACATACCATATTCCGGCCCTTGTGTTTTTTTAACCGATTTGAAGTCAATTCGTATATCAACATGACTGGCCGTTTCACCAATAAAATCCATATCATCTAATGAATGTAGTATTGGCCTATTTGTTATATGTAAGATATGTGTTGCTGATCCGTCACTATTTTTACCAAATTTCAATTCACCCGATAGAACTTCTTTTATAAAATATGAAATGAATGTTGGATCATCGAATACATTTTCTATTCTATCAATAATTCTATCGTGTTCTCTTTGTGCACCGGCGATTACTTCATCACCGGCTCGTTTTGCTTTTGTTATTGTTGTAGGTGACACCCCAGTTGTAATCATACGTTCCATTTCTTTCGTTGCTGCTGTTATTATATCAGGGATTTTATTGCCATATAATTGATTAGAAACACACATAAAGGTTGCTAATGCTTCGTTTTTTTTAGCTGACATCATGATATGGTCATTTGCGGATTTGAGAGATATTTTGTAGGAATCAATTTTGATGTCAGTTTTGGAATATGACTTCTGCCGGTTATACTGGGCCCACTCTGCCGAGGGCGAAAATTGCCTAATGCCAAAATGTTCAGCTTTACCCCTTAATCCGAGTTTTTTAAATAAGTCGGTAGTAGGTGTTGATATTTTATTATTCCAATCTAAAATGATTTGTTTTTCCATTTCTGTAGCTGTTGTCATCAAATAGCCCCTTACATATCACTAATATTTATATTTCGGATATAAGCATCATCACATGAACAAGAGAAATAATTCAAATCGTCAAATGGCGCATCTATTGTTGCTACGCCAGAGATTATCTCAACATCATTTTGTAACATTTGAACGTTTTTATCAAGAACATTAACCTTATAATTTATCCATTCATTTACAATAACACCAGAATGATATATTTCACACACAGTATTTCCTTCTTTGTCCATAACATAGAAATATAGTTCATTATCAACAATATCATAAGCGAATTCAATAGCAGTCAATCCGTCTTCTGATACAAATTGAATATTACCATAATCAGCATTCTCTGGTACATATAAATTGAATGAGAATGTTAACATGTGGGATTCTACATTAGGTATTGAATATGTAATATATCCAACATCAGGATGTCCGTTTCCTTTCAATAAATGAAGAGCGGATTCCGTAAAAGTGATATAATTTGATATTGTTGCGCCAACAGAAGACAACGGTGTTAATCCTTGTGCTTCTTCTATCCATGTTGTTGCCCCTTCTTCCCCGTCAAAATTCAGTAATAAAAATTGATTTACATACATAACATCAACCGTATGATTTTCCGTAACATTTTCAAATAGGATTGATTGTGGAAACGGATCGTCCATATCATAATCAAAATCCGTTGGATTTGTTCTGTAACTATTGCCGTCTATAATAATATCATATATATCATGCCTAACAGCAGGATAAAATACAAAATTTTGATCCATACCGCTTTGAACGGAAACCGTCCCTAATTGGTCAATAATACCAGATGATGGCGCTGTCAATATTGATGATGTGATTGTAAATAATGTTGGTATTGTATCAGCAACACGAGCAATCATTCCCGGCTCATGCAAGAAGAAATCTTTTAATACTTTGAATGGTATTTCCGTAAATTTCATATATTTTTCCTTATATCTCTAATGAAAACGTGTCAGATGCAACAAATAATATTGGGTATTGATTATATCCTAGTTGAATTGTTCTTAGTTTATTGTCCGTTGAAAATGATGATTCAACATAATATGGATAATTTTCAATTGTGTTTGGTTCATATATCGTTTTTGTTTGATAGTATGGTGTTGTTGGTGAATATACAACAACGTCAATATCTCTCATTACAAGAGAACGAAGCCCCTTGACATAAGCAAAATCAGATGTTGGTGATGATATGCTTGTATCCAACAAATATTCTGAAATATCAATAAAAGATATTCTTTCATTGAAAGATCTGTTATATGAATCAAAATAATATATCAATTTATTTCTAACATCTGCCATAACATTAGTATATGTGTAGTTGGCTTTTATTTTTAATCCAATTTTGAACATGAAATATAATAATTCTGGAACAACATATTGTTCATATGTTGTAAGTATTTTTCTAGGTTTCAGATATTCAGAAATATCATTTGTGAATGTTGCATTATATGATATTGCTGATATTGGGGTTGTTGATGTTCCAGCAGACGATACACATGTTGATGTATCCCAAACACTAGGCACCAATGAAATATATACTTTATTATAATCTTGAACGAATCCAGACGGGCTTTGTTCTTGTTCGCCCCAAACATTGGCTTGAACTATGTCCGCTCTTGTTTCTAAATGTTTTATATAATCATTTTTGGTAACATTTCTATATTGGGAATGTAACACACCCAATGTACTATTTTTTATTTCCTCAATAGTTTCAGGACTGCTGCCCCCAATAGATGCCGTTGGGTTTGACACGGTATAACAAGTGGGTGATAGATATTCACCACTATGTTCTAACATTAAAAATGTTGGATTAGGTAAATCAATAATATAAGCAGCAATATTACCATCAATACCCGATGAAACTATGGCTAATATAGTTACGGAATCTACTGATGATGGTATATTTCTTGTACTTGAAAATTCAATATAATATCGTCCATACTTATCATATTTAAACATATAAGCATTTAGAACGTCTTCTGAATTTTCAAACCAATCTGATATTCTCGTCCATTTTATATCATTTACATAAAGTTTTATAGTTTCTGATGTATCACTAAGATCATCATCGTAATCATATGTGTTTGCTGGAATAAATATTTTATTATTAGCGACATCTGTTCCTGTATATTCATATCTTACAATATAACCTTCTCTTGCTGTAATTGGAATTATATATGAACTGTTTGATAACGACATTGCAGATACAGGATATGTTGTTGTTGGGTCTGTTGTAATAAGTTTTAGTACATTACCTGATGAATTGACAATACCCATAGAATTGCTAATTTCAGACCATTCATTTATTATTATAATTTCTGATGCACTTGTTGCTCCTAATTCTTCAGCGGTTGCTGATGGTGATATGTCTATACTCAATGTTGTACTTGATGATCTATAACCCATCGGATTATAACCACCCAACTGCGATAGCATATGGGTTGTTTCATACATATTAGATGTTGGTATATATTGGTTTTTTGCTATCATGTTTAGATAATAAGTGTTTAGTGATACAAGATATGATATGAGTTCCATTATAACATTAATGTTGGCACCTTCAAAGTCCACATCTTTAAATACAGGATTTGCCGATAATAGGGTTTTTAGTCTCGTTTTAGATGTGTTGAAATCTATATCGAGATAGTCTGGTGTTAATATATTAGTCATTGATACTCCTTCATCAAAATATTATACTTGTATTTATATCAAATTATCCTTGAAGAACGAAACTTATAACATCATTATTACTGTTTGTTGATAAACGTATTGAATACATCATATTTATATCATATCTGAAATTATCTTCATCAGCAATAACATCAATATTTTCAATATGTACTCTTGGATCCCAAAATTCTACTTCTTCTATCATCAATGTGCCGATTTTTTTTGCTGTTGATTCGTCAATAGGTTCAAATAATAATTGCTCTAAACTTGCTCCAAATTCTGGTAACATTCTTCTTTCCATTTTTCGTGTTTGTAAAATGTTTCTTATGGAATTTTTTATAGCATTGATATTAGAATTTTTATTCAAATCTTTAGTTTTTACGTTGGTTCCAAAATTTATGTCAATATCTGAATAAACGTCTGTCATATATACCTCCTTATGGGGTAATGCTTACTGTTTCAATGTTTTGCGTTATAGGCAGTCCTTCGCCTATTGTTACTTTTGTTTGATTAGCATGTGGATTTGATAAGTGTATGGAGTTATATACCGTAAAATATCTTGGTGAGAAATATTCTTCCGTTGATGGGCCAAATGTTGCCACAAGTTGTGTAGCTCCAACATTATCAACACCCCCTGATAATAGTACCGATTCCATATTGCCCGGACAAACAAAGGTAACACCATCAACATATATAGCACCATGAATGTCTGATCCAGACACGCTTATAGTTTGAAATGCATCATCAAATGTCATATACATTGCTGATGTCGCAACGGCCGATGTTGATGGTGATGTCATGTATGCATTTATATCCATGATAAGAGTACATTCTGTATAACTGGCAGCACTTACTGGTATATATTCTACCTTGGTTACTTTGCATCCTTTTTGTTTATCAACCCCACAATCAATAAGTAAATCGGATCCTGATGGAATGTTAGTTGTCATATCACCACTACAATAAAAAGATATTATATTATCAGGGGCTGTATCATCATATTCTAATGTACCTGCTGATATACTTACCAAAGGAGACCATGTTGTATATTGTCTGTATACATTATCCATGTTATCCTGTTTGGTTTTATTAGCATCAACTATTGTCATACCTGTCGATAGTGACGCAATTCTAGCATTTATACCATATGTGCCATTCACACCCACAGGACAGTTTAGATGATCATAAGCAAAATCATAATCATCCATCCATTTTTCTATTTGATCACTATATATTCCTGCAGTTGATGTATGTGATGTTGTAATTGAATATACGTGACTAATTGAACTTGGAATACCTATACCAGATACATTGATATATGTATATCCTAAATCATATGATGATGATGATACAAAACTTCGTATACTTCCACTAACACTAGAACTTAGTGTTGTGTTTGATATAATTATTGGTTTTGATGTAGTGAAAATATTTGTTTTGTCTCCGATACATTTAAATTGGGTTGCAGATATGTATGATATCCCTGATAGTGATATTTCTGATAAGACACCAATCCCCCAATCTCTTACTGTTATTCCTCCATAAGATACATCAAAATATTCTGTTTTAGATATTGATATTGCCTTTTCATGTATACCAACAGACAAATCGGTTCTTATGGTATTCATAACTGACGTAATAGCAATTTTTTCGGCTTGTAATTTAGTTAGTTGGTCGTTTGCCGCAGATGTTGAAGTCGTCAATGCGTATGTCATTATAGTATAATCTTTTCCAACAAGTTCTGTTATTTTATCCATCATATCTCCTTATAAACAAAATATTGTACCAGCACCACCTATTACTGTGCCGGTATATGTTCCAACAAATTGTGATCCCATTCTGGCCATAGGTAGTCCTGAAACGAACACTTTATTTGACCCACTAATTATAATTCCTGTTCCACACCCAGCATATGTTATTGCCATGTCGCACACTCTAGCGACAGGCAGACCGTTTGCTATAACAGTCATTTGTGATGTTATAATATATCCATATTCGGTTTGTGGGTATCTATGATTGGTACATACACCAATCGTCATATCACCCATTCTTGCTATAGGTAACATATTATCCCATTACTATCGTTAAAATTTTCATTATACAATTTAAATCTTCTGCTATTTCTGCGATATATTGTCCTATTTTTTTTATAAATGTTTTGAATATTTCAACAGCGTCTAATAATGCTGTAATAAATGCCATTACTTTAATTTCTAATTCTTTTATTATACCGCCTATGGTTTTCATTAGAGAATTAAACCATTTGATGATACTTTCCCATAATGTTTTTAGAATTTTTAACCCATTTAGTTTAGATGGATCTATTGGTGTATCACCAGCCGCGTTAATCTGTTTTTTAATGTTATGTATAGTATTGACACATGTATTATAATATTCTTTCATTTTCTTCCATATTATATCTTTCAAATCTTTCATCCATTTCATAATTTTAGAAATTGTTTCAGAGATAATAAGAAACATATTTATACATTTTCTAACAGCTGATACTATTGCGCCTATAGCTGCTTTGATTATCATTGAAACAGCGGCCATAAGAGCTTTTAATATAGAACCAAAAATACCAAAGTCGAAATGGCATAAGTCTAGTTTACATGAAAACCCTGATATTGATATGCTATCTAATGGATTTACAAATGATGGCAGTGATGGCATTGATATTTTAGGGGGTGATATTGATATACCATTAATAGAAGGCATTTTAGGAATATTCATTTTTATAGCACTAATCTTGGATAATATGTTAGTAATATCCGATGCTTTAGTGACCATTTCCGCTATTTTTGATACAGTATTAGATGCCAATGATGCACATTCTGGAATTGCTGAAAACATATATACCTCCTATTCTATCCTATTATTATTATTGGGCCTGATATCCAAGTTAATACTTTGCTTCCTACTAAGGTTATTATACCATCAACCATCGTGAGTACACCACCACCAAGAGATGTCAGAATTAATCCTTTATATGATGCATCTAAAAATGCTAGGGTACTCGCTCGTAGAGACATACTATCAACACCGCCGATTAAAGCCTCCATTTTTATGTTCATTAGCGTTGCTTCAAGCTTTATGTTCATTGTATTTGATTTTATTTTTGTCGTTGCATCAGACACGAATGAAGCTTCTCCGGCTGTCATCATATCCGAATCTCCCTTTATATTCCATATCATACCACCGGCTGTCTTGTTTTCTATTCCTGTTACTGTTGCGTCACTTGCACCAGCAATAAATTCTTTTTTATCACCCAATATTGATGTATTGGATGATTCTGCCGATAATATACTTTTCCCTGTTACAGTAAATTCAGAGTCTCCACCTACTATTGTTCGTTGTGATCCTGTAAATTTTTCATCTGTTCCTGTTCCTGTGTGACATGTGGAACTACCTGTACTACTATATGTTTGTTTTGCTCTTTTAGCACCACCATTTTGAATTATAATTTTTTCTTTTCCAGGCGTTGAATCCATTATGATTCTATTTCCACCCTTATCTTCTATTACAAAAGTATCTGGATAATTATCAGTTACATCTCCTTTGTTCCAGTCAGGTTCGCCACCTGTTTCTCTTGGAAACACACCATCAGGATCGAAAAATCCGATTTTAGGATTTGCGGGAACCCTTGATATGCCTGGTGCAGTTGCAAAAAATCTTGGTTCCATGATGTTACCGTTTTCAAAAAATAAAAACACATGGGATCCCTGACAAGGAACACCATAAATACCAATTTTTGATATTCCACCAAATATTGGTATCGCTGGTTGCGCCCATATTAAATTTTCTGTGGTTACACTGTCTAATACATCAATATCTTTGTTGTCAGTATGTAATCCAAGAATACGAACCTTACAACGGCCGGCTTCTAATGGGTCATTATTGTCTTCAAACTACCCCCCTGAAAATGCCAGGCAGTTTTTCTTCGGGCAATTTAAAATCTGTAAATTCGCCTTTTGTGTACATATGGTATCTCCTTAGCTGTTAGGTTGCCACCCATTAATTTTTTACAATGATATATTGCGTTGAGTTTTTCTTCTGGTAATTTGAAATCTGTAAATTCACCTTTTGTATACATTACTTATCATCCTTATGTTTTATTGACATATGTATCGGAAATTGTTTTTGCCGCTGGCATCAATTGTTGTGATTCTGATAATTCATATCCAGTTTTCAAACATGTTAATAGTTGTCTATATACAGGTGAAACATTAATACCAGATGTGAATTGATGTGTAATTGATTTCACCATAAACAGACCTTCTAACATTTTGTCGGTTTTCTTTGAATAATCAACACTTTTCCATGCAACATCAATGATCATACCAGCATATCTTCGTGAATGACCTCTAACTACTAGGCCAGCAGAAAACTGTTTAGAATATCTACGAATAAATTCATGGTCGTTAATATTATCAATTTTTTCTAATTCAGATTCACCATCAATTATAACATTTGTTCTACTATTACTCAAATCCCAAAATAACGTGGATTTTCCTAATAAACTGTATTTATCCACCGAATCTTTATATGTATACGATGGGTTATGTATATATTTTCCATCAAAATCAAAACCATGTCTTTTTGCGCCACTAAGATATTTTAGAGCTAGTCTGTCTGGCGGGTTTATATACCAATCCAAAATTTTATTATCAGCGGCACTTTGATCAGTAAAAATGTATTTTACATTTTTACCATCCTCCCCCTTTTCTCTATCTTTACTTGTTACTAGGGTTTCCATTGTTACAAAATTCGCGCCTTTTGAATTATAGTAAAATAAATAACCAGGCAATTTAGACTTTTCGCCAGAACATCGTTTCATAATCCATTTGATAGATTCTGCTGGCGACCAATATGGCATATAGAAATTATCAAATGTTTCGTTTGTATTTTCAAACTTTTCAAAATTTTCCGTTTTTATCATGTCTTTACATATGTCGGTTATTATATCAGAACCTTTTTTGCCTTCCGCCCATGCTCTACTGTATCGTCTGTCCACTAATGAAGTAAACATTGGTTCTACAAAAAACCATCTTGCTTTTTTCAATCCTGTTGTTATGTTGGAATCTTCTACAATAGCTTCATAATTATAAACAACAAACATTTTTTCAACATTGATGCCACCTTCTTGATATATAATGTATAATGGATCAAAACCAATAATTTCAAATGTTTCAGTCCATCCTTCTTTATCATAAAATATTAGGCTTCCTGCCATACATAATGAATAAATATCTTCTACAATATTCAATTCAATAACATTTTCAGCAGATATTGTAGCTACTTTATCACCTCGTATCATTTGTATAGTAAAGTTTCCTTGTATATTTTCATCCATTATAAATCAAACAACCTCCGCATATCTCTTTGTATGTATGGTATATAGTGTGGTAAAAGAATTGTCAAGATATTTCCCTCGTTTATTTCTTCAAATGGGTTTAATATGTTATTTGAAAGACATATTAACCACCATATATCAATATCATTATAATATTTATATGATATTGTTTCCCACCAAGGTTCAACGATGCCAATAGATTCTGTGTTTGTCGGTATATCAAATATCGTAGAATCTATTGTAAAATTTTTAAAAATATTCATGAAATATTGATCGTCATCGTCTTTCAATATATCAAACATTCTTAACATAGTTGAGTTTGATAATTTATCGTTTTTTATATTAATATATTGGATGTTTGTATTTTGTATTGCCATTAATAACCTCTGTGTTATATATTACATGATATGATATTTGTAAACATTTACTAATCCTGCCATTCCTTCCTCCCTCTCCATACTATATTCCCACCCTTTGCCCAATTATCTGTTCCTATCATTCTTATAGAACCTGCCCTTGGGTCTGATGATGCCCTTGGGTCTGATGATGGTAATGGTGGTTGTGTTGCGTCTATTTGGTTTGATCTTTCCTTTTGTAATGCACTTATTCTTGAATATTTAGATTTTAATCCATAAAATACGGATTGTTCCAGTGGTCTAAATTCTGTGAATGATAATCTTAATTCACATCTGGAAGGATATCCATCAATCCAAGGGCCTTTCCATGTAGGTTGTACTGATTTTAATACTGCAGCATCACATGTTAATAAATCTCCTGGCTCTGTACGGACATCGAAAATATAAGGTAGTATTATATTTGTATTCATACCAGCACTACGATCTTCATTATATGATGGTGATGATAACATTTCTAATACTTTTACTGGAAGTACAACATATTCGTGATTTTTTCCTTTGACGGTATTTATCAAGTTGAAGATTAGTTCAAATTGCCTTCTTTCCGACCCTTTATATTGTAATGGGGTGTCTACTCTATAATTAGCAACATTTCCGTTGGTAGTTGCGTGTTGCCCCATTTTTATTACATCATCAACTAATGTACCACCTTTAAATCCATTAAGCACCTTACCACCTATAGATCTAAATGCTGCCATTGTTTTGGTCGGAACACGACCACTCGTTTTTGCATATGCTGGATCAAGGCTTGATAGTTGTTCTGGCATTGAAACTGCCCATTTAGCATAAAATTCTGCTATTGCTGATGCCATTGAACTATACGATTCCCATGAATGTGATATTGATTCCATCAATTCTTGTTGAGCTAGAAATTTAAACCCATATACCTTTGCATTATCCATTTTGGTAAACATTGTTGTAGATCCTGGCTCACTTTTCGTAAAAACATCAGAACTTCTAACAGCATTTGTTATTTTAAATACGGGTGTGGCTGTCATTTTTACCCATACAAGTTGTGTTGTTTTTGTGTTACTGATATTTGATGGTTCAGGATTTATAAATTCCGATGGTATGTAAAGATCCGGTTTTTTATTTTCAAAAGAGTCCGTCTTAATCAGTTCAGTCATTTCAGGCGATGCTGATACAAATTGTTTAGGCGTTGGTTCTACTGTTGATGGATTATAAAAAATTCCTGGCATTTTGTTCTCCTTTTATGTAAATGCGAATACAAGTCTGTTCATATCCCAAGGATTTGGGCTTATTGTTGGTGAATTATTTTTGCCGCTAGATCTATCACCTGATATTGTACTATTATTATTTGCAATCATAATAGGTTGCGTTGGTGTTGTTGTTTTTGCATCAGTGATTGCTGCTAGAAGTTTAGCACGGTCAGATTCTGCTTTTGTCAAAATTAACGAATTTGGTGTTCCAGATGCTGCGCCACCAGCTTCGAGGCTTGATAGTGATGCATATGTAGGATCGCCATAATTATACCCTGTGGTTTTTTTTATGTAACCAGCAACATTTTGTTTCAATCCACCACCAACACCCTTGTTTAAACTATCATAATTTCCTGCTTGTAATTTGTTTGCTGTTCCTTCACCACCAACCCATGCCGCTGAAACAAGTTGCTCGTTTCTGTTATACTTTTTCATCAACTGGTTTATTTTCCATTTGCCGATATATTCTTGGTTTTCTGGTGTTGTTGGTGCATTTTTTCCAAGGCCTGATTGTTCAGACCATTCTGACCATGATAAAGGCATTATTTGATATTTACCAATGGCTCGATCACCATAATGCATACTTGTTGGATCTGTGATCATTGGGCCACGGGCACTATATACATCGCCGCCTTTTGCTGCTATGCCGCCGGTTTCTGTTCTGGCTATTTTTTCTTGTATAGTTAGTCCATCTAAACTTGTTGGTGATGTGTTTGATTTAGATTTGATATTATTTGTATTTGTTGGTTGTGTACCAGGCTCTATATTTGGAACATTTGATTGTTTGCTTGGTATTATACCTGTCAACGGCGGCGTTGTGGTTATTGGTTGTTTTTTAGAAATATAATCCCGGCCACTACCATCAAAAAATGTTGATTTCTCTGGTGTTGGTTTTATAGGTTGCGGTTTAGGCACAGGAGTAGGACTAGGAGCAGGACTAGGAGTAGGCACAGGAGCAGGACTAGGAGCAGGACTAGGAGTAGGAGTAGACGGCACGTCAGGCTGTATAGGTGGTACAGATGAAATCGCTCTATCAACCTCGTCTATTGAGGCCTTTTCCATTGTTGGTGATACAAGTTTGCCCCAGTTTTTATATGTGCCAACTATAGCACCAGCAACACCACCAACGACACCACCAACTAATCGTGAAATTACAGGTATTGGTATAAATGTGGCAACCATTGCACCTAAAGAAGCTCCACTAAGAGTATAACCAGCAATTGATGCCGCAGCCGCCGATTTTTTATGACCAGCTTCGTCTAATTTATCTTCTGCAACACCTAATCCTATTGACGCTAATATTCCAGCTATACCTATTTTACCAACGCCAATTCCTCCTTTGCCTCCTTTTTCAACTCTTTTTCCGGTACTATCGTATTGTCCTTCTACTACTGGGGATCCTTTTTTGCTTTTAACTTTTTTCCCATTTTCATCATATGTTCCGTAGGTTTCCCTTCCTTTCGCATCAATATGTGACCAATTAGTAGGGGAGTTTTTACCGCCTTTGCCACCAGATCCGACAGGGGATACGGTTGTGCCCGCTCCAGATCTTGCAAGGGATCCAAGTCCTAACAGACCCAATGCGCTTGTTATCCAACCACCAATTTCAGAAAATAATGATTTTATACTACCAGTAATACTACTGGTAAGATCGGCTTCTAAATCGAACCCACCTTCTTTCTTTTCTTGCGTTTTTTTGCTTTGAAACAATGTTGGAAGTAATTTGCTTGGTACAACAGAAGTTTTTAAACCTTTTTTATTGTCAACATTGACTCTATATATTTTATTGAGAACTTTGTTTATTATTGAAAAATGTTTGTCCTGTTTTTTTGTTTGCTTATTTACAGCTTTCGCAGGGTCTTTTTCGTTATCTTTTAAACCAAAAATTGACTTAAATGCTTTAGATCCGAAAAATTTAATAGGTTTCCATAATATACTCGCCGTGGCTTTGAGAGCAGTGACTATTGGTTGTAAATCAGTCCAAAATTTACCGAATGCTTCGCTCATCAATCCGCCAACAACACCTGCCATTTTTTGATAATATTCCTTGGCTGTACTATAAACTGTATTGATATTTTTTATAGTTTGCGCAAAAGGTTTGATCCATCCTTTGTTGATGTTATTCATAACAAATTTAGTCATCATTGATACGTCTTTTTTGGTTGAACCCATCAAAAATTTTTCTGCTTTAAATAGAAGACGTTCTCTTTTTTCTTCTTCTTTTGTTTGTAATGAATTTGAATCAGAATCATCTTTAGGTGGTTTTTTCGATGGTGGTTTATTGGCCGTTTTGGTTATTTTTTTAAGTTCATTAATAAATTCATCAGCAATAGGTTTCAATGCCGTTGCAAGAGATTTAGTATCAAATTGTGGGCTAGATTTCATTGCCATTTTTTTTCTCCATAAAAACAAAATAGGGTCTAAAGGTATTTAGTCCCTTTAGATCCTATTTTTAAAAGATCCTTGTAATTTTCTAAATTACAGCGAGGTTTATTTTAATTTTATTCTGTCATTCTCTGTTTGGTTTCTAATATCTCTAATAACCATGCCGATAAAGGCTTCCCGTTCAAAATCAGCTAATTCATTACTTTCAGCAATAGATATATGTGCCCTACTAGCCAAATAATATTGGTCTTCCGTTATGCTCTGTAAACTCATTCCACTACAAAGCACATATATTAATAGAAAAAATTTTCAACAGGCACCTCTTTTCTTTCCTTATATCCACAGTGTGAACACACAACATCAAATGAAAAATCAATTCCGAAATCGTTTGTATCGAACCAACCAGATATTTTATCCTGTTCTGATTGTTGAATATTATCTAAGAAGAATATTCTTTCTTCTAATGGTAAATCTGTTTCTTCACCTTCTGGCGTAATGATTCCAATGATAGATAACCCATATAGTGTTGTTGTAATAGTAAGTGTTCGTTCAAGATCACTTATTTCAGCATTTTTATATTTTTCTGTAAATATATTATATGCTGTATCTTGCATGTCTCTTGTGATCAACGACAATCTAACAGAAATATTATCATTTATTTTTACTACATTCCAATCTACTTTTTTCTCAACATTAGTAGTAACGATATTAGATTCTTTAATTTCATCAGATTTTTCAATTAATTTACCTTTTCTTTGTTTGGTTTGTACAACCGATTTTTTTTCTGGTTCACTAACTATAGCTTTGGATAATGTATTCAATTTTGTTACTGGTAAATTAGATAGATTCAATGTTTGTTGTGATTGAGACGAACAACTTGTACAAACAGATTGAAATCCATAAGTTGCCCCTCTAGTGGCCTTTCTAATCTCAACAAGTAAAAAAAATCTATCTTGAATATATAGTTTTTTAACTTCAAATCCATCAGGATTGATAACACATTCCATTATTAAGTCATCTAGTGCTGATTCAATAGACATTGAATCATTTGATGTTTCATATAACAACAATTTTTTTATTTGTCCCGTTGTTACTGGCCTAAATGAAATGGTGTCGCCACTTCCCGGCAATTCTGTTTCAAATACATACGAATTAATATAATTTCTGAAATTTGACATTTTTTCCTCCACAATTTTGTTTTATTTTAAAAGAATTTATCTATTATACTTCCACCAACAGATTGTAATACTTGTCTACCAGCTTTAGCTAAACCAGATTCTTCGTTTTGTGTAACTGTATGATATTGATATGAAAATGTTATATCAACTGTTGCAAATTCGTTTGTAGCGTAATCTAAACTAACTTGCCCTATAGTTTTAGGCCAAGCACTAAAAAGTTTGTATGTACAAATTACATTTCCATCCATACCTAATAATTGTACAACTTGATTTGTCATATAATCTTTTGGTTTGCCGTACATGCCTGTTTCGGGGTTTTGCATTATTAAATGCCAATCCCAAAACTTTTTTAATATACTAGCATCGTTGTTTACTAAGAATGTAACCGACCAATCTTGTGATCTTCTAACACTAGACATTTTATATTGTTGCCCACAAAAATATGTAGATGATTCTTCCACAGATGATTCTGGTAGTGATGTTGATTTTACAAAATATTTAAAATCCTGTGTATCAAATGAATTACCGAATGTATTTATTGCTGTTGTTCCACCAGCAACTAACCCCTTGGATATCATATCTCCTATGTTGCCAGGGTTTGATAATGCAGCTGATAGTCCTGATAGTAAAGCGTTTTGTATGCCTGGAAATTCTACTTTACAAATAAATAGATATGCCCTTGCGTTGGCCCCCAAAAATTTTGATTTATATGTATCAACATCCACCTGTAGTACTCCTAGTATGTGTTCCAGTAGTTTTGCCGTTTAAATTTGTTGGTATTTGATATGCCATAATTATCTAAATGCCGATCCTGTTATTTTATTTAGCAATGATTTCATTAATGTGTTAGCAGCACCATTTCCAGCATTTTCTATTGTGGTGGTGAAATATTGATATGCAAATGTTACGTCAACGGTTGCTATATCAGTGGATGAATAATCTAACGAAACAGCCCCAATTGATTTTGGCCAAGCATTAACTAGATTGTATGATCTAGTTGATTCACCGGCACCATTCAATAAAAATAGTTGTTGCGTTGCCATATATGTTGCTGGTTCGCCCGGTTTATTATATTTTGGATCATATATGATATCATGCCATAAATTGAAACTATTTAATAATGTTCCTTCTTCATCAACATTGAATGATACCGTCCAATCACCATATGATCTACTGCCAGCCATTTTGAATGGTATGCCGGGATATGAAACTGTTATTTCTTCAAAAGAACTATCAGGTATTGATGTAGATTTTACAAGATATGGAACAACATTTGATCCAGCTTTATATCCAAAGGGGGATAACATCTGATCCATAATAGATGAATTACTTGATGTTTGTATTCCCATACTATTAGGGAAGGTGAATAAAGCGAAAAATAAATATGCCTTTGCCCCACCAAGAAACTTAGTTTTGTACGAATCTATATCAAATGAAACCTTCACAGAGATCTCCTATTAACCAAATGTTGGCGTTACACCATATGTTGCTTTGTCTGTAACATGGTAAATGTAAGCAAATGTTATATCAAATTGAACTACGTCATTTTGAGTATAATCTAATGTTGCATTACCGATAACTTTTGGCCAACAAGCAAAAAGCTTATATTTCATTATTGGGCTTCCTGTAAGGCCTAACAAATCAATTTGTTGATCTACCATATAGTTTGCCGGTGTGTTGTATACGTTTGTCGTAGGATCATGGATTAATGATAACCAATTGTGATAATATTTCTGAATATTTGCTTCAGCATCACAATTGAATGTAACTGTCCAATCACTATACGTATATTTTCCAGCTACTTTGAAATCAAATCCTTGCCATGCTAATGGAATTTCATCAATTGATGTTTCCGGTAAACTTGTTGATCGTACAAGATATGTAGCAATATCAGAATCTGCGCCAACACCGCCTGGAAATACAGGCTTATAATAGAACAGGTATGATCTGGCACCACCCTGAAAATTGGCTCTATAACTATCTATGTCGAATCTTGGACTCATGTGCGTTCCTCCTAAATTAAAATTGAATGTTTATTATCCGCATATAATCGTTGAACGACTCTTATGTGAATATTTACTAATATTGATATGGTTTTCCATTTTATTTTATTGTTTCTATAATCAATAATTTTTTGTATAATATCAGTATTATATTTTGTATTACTTTTTCTTATTTTTTCTTTTGTTTCGTCTGAAAGTTGTATTCCATACCTATTGTTGTCTTTACCATATCGCTTGTTTTTTCCAATCATACTAATTCGTCTTTTTTCTTTAGTTTTATCTGATTGAACATGACCAATATGACTTTCGCTGAGTTTTTTTACTTGTTCATCGGTGAATTTATATCCATTAGTGCCTTCGCCGCCCCATGTAAGATTGTATCCGCCTTCACTTACATGGCTATGTTCAACAATAATTTTCATTGTTTCTAGTATATTTATAATCAATGGATCACATTCACAGATAATTTCCCATTTGAATGATTCTTTGCCGTGTTTTCTTATAGCTTTATGAAAATAAGCATTATCTGAATTTCGTTTTGTTGCGCCAATGTGGTCTGAAATTCTTTCATCTAATGTTTGTGTTGTTTTTCCGACATAAACTTTATTATTATGAAGATTTGTAACTTTGTATATTATGCCATTGAAACGTGGCATATTATATCCTCCTATGCTTTTTTATTCTCTGTTTTTATTTATATTTGTAACACAATATTATATGTCTATTTATAAAATATTGTATAAAAATAAAAAAATAAGTCAATGAAAAGAATTCCATTGACTTATTTTTTGTTGTACTATATTTTTGTGATTACGTACCTGAACCAGCTAATCCAGCAAGTTCAGAGAAACTAGCACCTGTTTTTGTTGCAATGAAGTTCAAAACAATAAATTCAGCAGCGCGAGTTGGTTTGATATAGATATCACACCACAATTCACTGCGGTCAATTCTTTCTGGTGTATTGTTTGTTTCATTACATACCAATATGTAATCATATACTCCTCTACGAGCTTTTACATCTCTAAGGAACGGATCAATCATGTTGATAAGAAGCAATCTTGAAATGTCATCATTAGGCTCAAATAAGAAATATCTTGCTGCCGTTGAAATTGCTTTTTCCAGAACCATAAACAATCTGCGAACATTGATTCTGTTGAAGGCTGATGATTTATCAAGCAATGTTTTCTGCCCATAAATCAATTTACCCATACCAGATAGGCTGACAATAGGATTTATCCCATTTTTGTAAAGAATATTTCTTTGAGCAAGATTTGGATTCCATGCTAATCTTCTTACACTTGTAATAAGGGCTCTGTTAGGGCCAGCAGGAGCGAACCAAGGTTCTGCTACATAATCATTGTTTGCGAATAGGCCGGCAACATGTCCTGATACTGGTATCCATCTATATTTGCCATTCCATTTATCAAACACTTCAATCCAGTTACCATATAGGCATGAATATGAACTATTGATTTGTAGTTCTGACGTTACGAATGATCTAAGATCTTCTGTTTCATCACCTCTGTTAGACAGAACGTCAGACAAAGGAACATCAAGAATTGCCATTGCATCTTTTCTAGCAACACAAATATCATTCATATATGATTTTACTGTATTACTTTTATTACCGTCAATGAAGATATTGATGTCAATTTCTTCGGGGTTCTGGTATAAATCAAGAGCGGCCATAATGGCAGCGTCATCAGCAAGACCGTCTAATCCCTCTTCAAGATATATCCAATCCGGTGTGTTGAGGTCAGATAAGTCATCTGTTATACCATATGTAGAATTTAAAGCAATTCTAATACAGTTTGATGTTTCATTTACCATTACTTCAGCGTATTTCTTTCGTCCAGTATCATCAAATGCGTCAGGGTCTAAGGATACATTGAAGTATTCCTGTGTAACCCAATTTGATGTACCTGCAGATGGGCCGCCAGATGGTTCTATCGTTGATAATCCTTGTTCAACTGTTTGAACTAATAGAATAAACGAATAATCATTTTCTATTGGACTATCAAGACCGCCTACAGCAGCCGATGTACTCCATGAATATGTCAATGGACGTGCGTTGATTGTTGCTGTTCGTCTATCATCAGCATCTGCCGATAATGTTCTGTAAGCATTTTTTCCAACCACAGCAATACGAATGTTGTTTCCCCATGCGCCGCGTGAGTTAGCAACGACTTTAATAAATGTATCTCCTGAAACCGTAACCATACCAAAATCATTAACAGTTCCACCGCCGTTTGATGTCAATGTTGTCATTTGAGCAAGGGTCAGTCCAGAATACCCAGCACCAGATGCCGCTACGTCTTCTGTTATCTCAATCTCAGCTCCAGCAAATGTTGCCGATGCCGCTAATGCTCTGGTAGCATATAACATACTACCATATTTCAAGAAACCTGTTGCTGCCAACATATCTTGATAACACGTAGCTACATTGGTTGGTTTACCAAATTCTGTAACAAGTGAGTTAACATCAGTTAGAAACCGTGTTTCTAACTCCGGGCCTTTGTATGTATCTCTAAGGATAATTACGCCTATTGAGGTTGATACGGCAGGTATCGTTGTGGTTGCGTCATACTCATTAACAGCAACCAAAGGGCTTAAATAAAACGCCATGTTTCAAATCCTCCTAAATTTTAGATTCTTTCTTATTCTATTTATAAAAATTATTAAAATCTTTTGATATCAATCACTTTATTTCTGATATAATAATAATTACGTATCAACCATTTCATATCGGTCATATTGAAATATTGCCGAACTTTCGATAAGCGTTTCTCCATCCCTAATTGAAAATGAAACCTCGCCTAATGATTGTACCCAAAGATTTTTAAATGTTATAAATGTATGTGCTGCGCCAAAATTATCATATATAACAATATTCGCGTCAGTAACATAATCATTTGCTTTTGCTGATGGTTTATCAGAATTGTTTGCTATAGATGTAAGCCATCTAAATAATATTTTCCAATTATGAAAATTAGAATCAACTAAAAAACTTATATTCAATGGGTCAAATGTTATACCACCAACATGATATTGAACATGTTTGCCTTCCCACGGAAATTCAACATTTTCTAATGAAACACCAGGCAATGTTATATTGAATATATTCAATCGTAATGTGTCCGTTGCATGAAAATCTGAATCAGAAGGTATTTTTCCTATAACAAAAGCATATTCAGTTGAGGTGGCTTTTGAAAGTGTTATTGACATTATATATTATCCCCATTAGCGAATATTTCGTAATCCAATATGATCTTAGCATCTTCATCAACACCAAGAGGTCTAAAGGCATATACTTCTGCCGGTCTGTCATCAGCAAAAATTTCTTTTTCAGGATTATCCCTATCATGGAATGTATCCAAATCTGTATAATATCTATTGACAATTTTACCAGATGACCCACTATCACCAAATCCTGTTGTACCCATACCAGATGTCCATGAGAATCCACTTGTGCCACTTATTCCGCCTATATTACCGATAAGTGGGTGTGTTGATGCTGGTTTGAATAACCATGTCTGAACCGAAAATGTCGTATCCCATTTTATTACTCTAGCTTCTTCTTCGCCAATATCGTCTGTCATGATAGGCGAACAACCATTCAAAATTACTTTTGCATCATAAATCAAATCTAATTCAGGTATTCTAACCCTGATGAAGGCGTGTGGCGCAAAGAACGGAAGAATTTGTTCATATATTTGATCAATATCAACCATATGAAGCGCCCAGATGTTGACGGTAAATGCGATATTATATGGAATAGCATTTTTGGCAAATGTGCCTGTTGTTTGTGTATCACTAACCTTTATTTCTTGAAATTTGTTTGTCAGTCTTGTTGGATCAAAATCAATACCAGAAATATATACAGAAATCATTGGCAACATTTCTTCATCTCTATCATGGTCTTTTATCCATAGATATGTTTTTGATTTTGGCCCATATCTTATAGGCACTAGATATCGTCCTTTGACGTTTCCGCTAACATCATACCGTTCAATATTGATACTATTGAATATATCTAAAAATTGTATTATTGTTTTTCTTATACTTTTATAAAAATAATATGTTTCCATTTAACTCCTATAACCATATATATTTGTGTCAACACCGTCATATGCACTGATTGCCTGCGATTGTGTGTCTATCCAAGCATTATCACCGTATGCAGATATGCCTTGTGAAACCGATGACAAATCACTAGAAACATCCCGAGCAGATTGTGATTCTTCGGAGAACCTGTAAGGCATCAAGTATAATACATAAACTAAACTTCTCAATTGGAATATAGATTGATCTTGGGCAGCGTGTGATATTTCAAAAGTTCTTTCTTCTGAATTAGAGAACATCCCATGATACCATTTTATTTTGATTACATCACCCGGCATAGGCATTTCTGTTTGGCTTACATCTCTAAAGAAAATACACTGTGGTATATGTGCTACAATTTGGTCTGTTGCTATCATACCGAACATAGAATATAATGTTGGAATTTCGCCAACTTCATATAATATTTTAGTTTCTTTGCCGTCTTTATATTCAGCATCTTGTGTTTCACCATAAAGAACATCAGATACGATTGCTGTATCACGTTGATAATATGTAATTTTTATGCCACTAATATCTGTAAATTCTGCAGCCACCGATTCAGCCAATTGCCATTCAGGATTGTCTTTGAGGTTATATATTTCTAATTGTGGTTTTGCTGAACCAATGTTCCGGCGGAATTTCATACTTTGTCATCCTTTAAAATTCTTGTAACAGACCATCCTCTGTACGGTGTATTCTCTTTACATGCTTTTTGAAGCCAGTTACGATCAACATTATGTTCGGTTACAAATAATCGAATACTATTGGTCTTTTCTGTTATGCCATCAGGAGATGTAATTGTGTATTCATATTTAGACATTTTTTCTCGTTGTTTGTTTTTTTGATGTTCGGTTCTTTTAGTTCCTAGTAATTTGCCCATATGTGACAAACTCATTTTTAGGCGAATTTCTTCGGCTTTGTCAACGCCATATTTTTTTTCATATGTTTTTCCAATATTTTGTTTATTTCGCTCAATCATATAAGGTTTCTTTTTACCCTTTAGAGCTTCACTTATTTTTTTACTTACTTCTGGTCTACATGCTGGATTGTTTTTACCAGAACACTCTGGTCTTTTTACTCCAAACATTGGATTGCCCGAACCCATCATACGTTGGCTTTGTTCTTCACATTGTTCTTTAGTTTTTCTTCTTCCTATATTAGAGTCACGTATTCTTTTTTTAGTTTCTTCTGATGGTATCCAGCCATTGTTACCACCGCCGCCTAGGGTTAAATTATATCCATTTTTAGAAGCATGGCTTTTCAATTTTTTAATGTAATAGTTTTCCATTTTATCCATTTCTTCTTTTGACTGGCACTCACATAACACACACCATTCAAAATTTTCTTCTCCGTATTTTAAAAGAGCTCTGTGAAATGGATAATCTTTCTCTTTGTTCTTTGCGGCTCTTATATGTGACATACTTCTTTTTCGCAATGTCTTTACTGTTTGGCCAATGTAACATTTACCGTTTTTCTTGTTTAGCGCCTTGTAGATTATCATAAATACCCCCAATTTGTTGTTAGAAGTATTTAGAGAAATTATCCTATTTCAATATAAATCTCCGAAACCCCTTATCAGCCAACGATTATACCGAGGCCCTCATATACTTCCTCCAACCTAAGTGTTTCATCAAGATGTTCAATTTCTGATATACCTTCTTGTAGTAATGTATCGCCATCCATTGATAATCCAACATTTGATCCAACAGCAGCGTAGTTGGCAAATTTACTTCTAACACGTCCTAAATTTATTTTTGTCAATGCTGTTACATAGTCTATGAACCATATATTTTCATATAAGTCTTCATTGGTGCCTTCAATGCAGTATGTTCTAAGTAATAGATAGCCCGGTGTGTTAGCAACATATTGCCCGCCGCTTAGAACAGTTGTTACACCACTAGAAGGTGGCGGAGGTTGTATTTCCAATTGGTTTGTATATTTATGATATTTGAAATTATAGGCATCAACAACATATCGTTTTACCGTTTCTAAGAATCCTCTTGCTATATGGTATGATACAAGGGTATAGCTATCTCCGCCGCCTCGCATCAATATTTGATCATACATACCCATTTGATATAGATAATTTTCAATTGTAAATAGGGTATGAATTGACCCCATTGTTTTGATATCATATCCAAGAACATCTGTTGTTCCTGATGGCATATCATATAATGTCTGGCCACCACGAAGTAATAATGTTATATATTTTTCTTGTGTTGCGTTGCCAACTGCCCATTTGATATATTTGCTTCTTGTATAGTCAATATTATCAAATATTTGGGTATCATCAACCTCTATTTTTACCATTGGCGCGCCCAAACGTCTTTTAACCTTTTCGACCAATTCTTCTTTTATCATATTTTTATAATCCTCGTTTCAATATTATATCTCTATTTATAATTTATGAGATTAAAATATCATCCAACCACTTAAATGAATTATCTATGTTTGGGTCTTCAAGGTCAGCCATAACACCCCATATTTCTTCTTCATTATCTGATGTAAAACTTGATTTCAATTCGAGCGTTTCATCAAAAATATCCATCTGTGTTACGTATACTGCCCAATATAAGGCACTTACTAAGTCGTCTTTCAAGTCTTTTCCGAAAAATTTACCATTTTGTTCAATAAAAGATGATAACTGTTCAACTGTTTCTTTGTCATTTATTATCAAACATTCATCTTCAATCAATTTTTTCATCAATAGAACTGCTTTTGGTTTAGTGTTCTTTGTTGCTCTAATGCCTAGGTTGGCTGCTTTGTTTCCTGTATTTATTAGATTTTCTGTTTCGATGTCCCACCATAGTTTATTGACAACAGCGGCCCCTTCTGCATTGTTTTCAACCATTATAAAGGCACCATTATAATAAATGCTTACCCTATTTATTATATCAGCAAATGAATATACATCGGTGAAGTCATCTTGATAAACGGCCACTTGTTCAAATATGATTGGTTTCATTGACACAAATTTTAATACTTGAATAACGGAATCGTTTTCGCCTGTTCCCTTGGCAGTGTCACAGTTATGGGTTACTAAATTACGGCATAAGAATGTATGTGATTCTGTTTCAAAATTATACACATCACCATTATATCGCGATTTTGTGATATTTTTTATTCGTATATAAATTTGTGTTTTATCATCATTGAAATAACAATATCTTTTATTTCTATTTCTTATTATTTTTATTTTTGTTATATCAAAATCTTTATAATTGAGTTCATTTAGAAGATTTACACTATCATAATTATGTAATTTGAGTTGATATGTTTCTTTTATATTACAAGTTCTCCCGCAGACATTTCCTATTCCTTTTTTCCTCAATAGACCAATAGATGAAATATGGCCAAGAGAATATAATATATCTTGTATATCTTCCATAAGATAAAGTGAGGTACTAACTATGGACACACTACATTGCTTATTTCTATACAGCACACATCCGTCACTATCTATATATCCACGAATCAATTCTAATTTGTATTCTGTGGGGATGTATTTTACCCATTCTGATATATATTTTTCATGTGAATATTGACCAAAAGTATCCTGTAAAAAATGATGTATTTGTTTGCTGTTGAATCGTGTTGAAATAGTGCTTGAATCGTCCCTTTTTCTTATACTTACACATCTATCATATTTTTCTATAATGTTTTTAATTTTTTCAGCAAAATGATATTCTTTTTTAGCATCATGACATGTGTATATTCCGTAGCTATCATTTCTGCTCTGAATCCATCCATCCCCAAGCCATATACCAATAAACCACCAAAAATCTTTATCTGTCAGTGGATTATCTTTTATTTGAAAATCTGTTCGTGTTATAGTATTATATTTATCCCATTTCTTATCTAATTCATTATTAGATATTATTTTGTTATACATATTTGGAAAACAAATCCAATCATTTATATTCACATCTTCCGTTTTTATATATTGAAAATTAAAATCTCTATATCTATTCATGCCGTGTGTAGGATGGTTTTTCATTCTCTTCATTTTTATTGGTTGATGTGATGCATATAGTGGATGCTCGCCGGTGAATTTTGTTTTTCTTACAGAACCGTATGTTTCTATATCATAAACATCTCCTTCAAAATCTTTGTATACTTGTATATTTTTTATTTTTGTTTCGTTACCATTATTATCATATAATATATCAGAAGGTGTTATATCTATGATGTTTTTTAGGCCATTAACAGTAAGAACATTTTCATTTGGAGGTAAGCACCCAACAACATATTTTGCGTCTTTTAGTGGTTTTTCATAAATTCTAAACTTATCATTCATTTCAGTAAGTATTGGTTCATTATACATAGAAAACAAATATTCCATTACATCCGGCGATATAACTGTATTTGTTGAACCGAGAAACTCTACAGCATATTCTTGAGCGAATTTTTTATTCCCTAGATTTTTTCTTTGATTTTCTGCCCATACAGCATCTCTGCCAGGCACGTCTTTCCACGTTGATTTGAAATGTTTGAAATTATTTTCATTACGTTCAGCATTACTATATAGTGTGTGAAATGAATTGAACATACCATGTGGCGTTTGGTGCCCTATATAACCATTATATATAACAGAATGACACCAATCATCATTATCTATGTTATCTAAAGAAAAATCATATACCTCATTTTGTGAGATACCAATACTCTTTATCCGTTCCCATTTTATATTTTTTGATACACAGTTTTCTAAAATATAGTTAAATTTTTCTTCTTTAGGTATTTTCTGTAATATATCCTTTATTCGCAACATCAATCGTCGTGATAAATGATTTACATCACGTTTTCTATTAATGGATGGCATGTATTTTTTGATTTCTTTTGTATATGGCGTTATATATGTATTTGCAAATGGTATTATATCAACCTTTTCTTGTTCACATATACCTAATTTACATTTATTATTTTGTTTTCTTGTAAACCTAAACCCTATTTCATCATAGAATGTCATTGACGATGTTCTATCTAGTTCTAGTTTATAATAATTAGAACTGACACGAACCCTTTTTGTTGGTTGAGTTACCCCCTCAAAATAATTAGACAAACACCCAATATTCAACAAAATCATTTTTATTTGTTCAATAAGTTTTTTTGATGATAGACTTATCCCTATTGTACCTCTATCCGAACGTGAATACCCATCCCCATCAAATATTCCTGATATCATCGCACATGTATTTTCTTTTGACATACTCATAAGTTTTAAGGGAATTTCTTTGTTTTTAGCGTGAAGTTTTATATTAAACCCAATGTGTTGTAATAAATTGGACAATGATGTATTACTAATATTATAATGCAAACCATCTTTATTCAAATAATAGTTTAAATTCAATTTATCCAATATATTACTAATATCATCACCACATGTTATTGTGACACCATGTTCGTAAGCATTCCCCTCTGCTATATATAGGCCAAACAAATATGCTAAATCAGGGGTAATTGTGTCTACTGACATACATTTGTTTTTTTGAAACTTCCTCACATATTTTTTATTATTATATGTTGTCTCATAGTCCTCTGATATAAAGTCTATTTTATCATCATTTCCCCATATATTCATACCGTACTGTATTGATACAAAGTCGCCTTTGTCCAACTCGGATATTTTATACCATCCATATTTACCATCCTTACAGGCAAATAGTTTATGATTTAGACTCCCCTCTATAGATGATGTAGTTGTTGTAATAATTTTTGTATCTACCTTCCCACTATTTACAATCAAAGAACCATTATTCATCTTAGTTTTCCCTAGTATGGAATAATTATCAACAAAATATGGTACTTCTTTTTCAGTATTGATGAAATCATTTAGTTGCCGGATGCCTCTTTTAGTATAGATGTATGTTTTGCCTATTACGCAACTCACTATTATGATTTTAGCATCGGTTGATGCGGAAATGGTAGGATAGTTGGCTGCCCAGAAGGCATCAGCAACAAATTTAGGTACGAAAGCGTATTCATCCATACAATTTTTCGTGTGATGGCAACGATTTACGAGAAACATATTTTTTTCATTGTCTACATTTATGACATCAAACACATCGTCTGTTCTGTCATATGTTATACCTGACACTGGGGTGGAACATCCATCAATTTTATCAACATCAGGTATCAGGTCACAGACTTTTTTCTTTTCGCCTTCAACATAGAATGTGTGATTGGTTGTTGCTGTGACAACATCTTCACCACTTTTTATGGTAAAAAGTTTATCCTGACCTTTTTTATTGATTCCCTTAAAGTTACACCAACCATACGGGGTCAATATCTCATATTTTGTATTTTCAACATAATCCATTATTTTCTTCAATTCATTATGTAATTCATCCAATGAAATTTCTTTTATTTCACCTGTTGTTTTATCTCTTACTGTTACTGTATTTTCACCGCCAAGACAAAGTAGATTCAAAGTTCTTCCACGGAAGGCATCTTCTGATGTAGCAGATACCATTATTCGCGTTCCGTTTTCAAATGTTATAAATGTTTTAGACCATTCTGTTATGCCTGGTTTCATCCATGTAGGCAATTCTTGATATACACGTTTGATACGGTTCATAATATCAATAGCTGATACTTGTTTGTTAGATACGATGCCGATGGTTTTATCATCATTGAAGATGGCATACCACAAAACATAGGCTGATATTGTGGTTGTGTTGTGTGATACAATACCATTCGTGTAGTATAATGAATCATCAACATTAGACAGATCATACATGTTCTCAAATTCATCATGTATAATAATATTACTAATAAATAATTCACCATTTTTACCATCAATTGACGATCCTATACAAAGGTCTTTAGCAAATATCTTATTATTACCAGACATAAAAATATGCATATCAGCACATTTTATTGAATTGGTGTTAGTGAATTGTATTTCATATATTTGAAATGGTTTTGTTTTATATATACCATCAAAATCTTTCCATCCATCAGGTGTCAATACTTCATAATCATCAATATCAACATTGTCAATAAATTTATCATCTATCATACGCAAAAAAATACCTCCATTTTCTATGAAGGTATTTATACTATAAGAATGTAAAGTGTAAATCAATTGTGGATAAAAGACAAACATTTGTTAATTATACTTTTCGGATCTTTATTAAAATCTCTTTCCGTAACATGTAAAACTTTTATACCTGTAGCTTCGATTAATTTTGTTCTATTTTCATCTCGTTCTTTATTTCCTCTTTTTTCACCGTGCCAATAATCGCCATCAAATTCAATACACTTATTAATATCTTTAATAAAAAAATCCAATTTACAATATGTTTGCCCAATATCTAATTTATATTCAAAATTTCTATTTTCTTCTATTTGTTGGATGTTTTGATTTAATTGAGCAAAATAAATTTGCTTATATTTATTTTTAGTTTTTTCATATAGATTCCAAAACAAAATTTGTGATATAGAGGAAAAATTTTGTTTTGGGAAATTAGACATCCATTTATCTTGCCTTTCTTTCCATCTAATGCTACCGCCAACTTCGCCATACTTTTCAATACATTTTTCAAGTGAGAATGTAGTTTGACGTTTTGATATTTTTTCAATAGCTTCTTCTTCTGTAACACCTCTTTTAATCCAATATTCTATTTGTGTTGGCAATCTTCCTGATCCATCAGTTAATTTATCTGATAAATTAATATACATTGAATTAATTTTATTATTCTTTTCACTTTCTGTTAAATCCACATAACCAACAAATTTTTTACTATAAGGCGAAAGTTTGCCACCATGTTGATAAGCTGGATTCTTATCACCGCTTATTTTTTGCGACATTTTTTCTAATTCAACAATAGAATATATATCATTTGTAGTTGTGTTATGTTTTTCATGATATTCATTTATTGACATTTTATGATAATCTCTAATGTGAGGCCCTAATATTGCACCATAAAATCCACATTCTTTACATATTACATAGTCATTAGATGATCTGTTTTTAAATTTTTCCCTTGATTTTTGTATTCTTGTGTGTTCTTCACAACAACATTTAGATCCCCGTCTTTTTATTGGTTCGTTACAAATTAAACATTTTCCGTACAGATTATATTTTAATTTATATTGTAAATTGGATAAACAGTGCTTATTCCTTACATGTTGAAATACATCATTACATTCATAACCGCATTCAAGACATTTTTCCATAAAATTACCTTTCCATGTCAATTTTATTTATATAATATATTTATAACAAAACGACAAAAAGGTAAAGGTTTATTTTTTATTTTTATCAAATAATTTACCTATAGGAATATCCATAATATCCCCCGTTTTTTTGTTACGCACCGAAACTACAGTAGAATATGATAAACATTTACCACTCTGTCGTGACGCTAGAATAACATTGAATCTGTTGTCTTGAAGATTTCTAAGGATTTGTTTTTGAAAATCATAAGGTTCAAATACAACAATACCTCTATCTGGATGTATGATTTTTATATATGGTAGAAAATTCCAAATATCTGTATAACATTTGTGTAATTCTAACAACATTTCCGGTGTATATTCAATTTCTTTATTTGGTTTTTTTAGAAAATCCGTATATTTAATACCCATAACGCAAAAAAATACCTCCATAATTTCTTATGAAGGTATTTATACGGTATTGTGTTGAAATGTAAAATATTGTTATTTATTATATTCTTTATCTTGTGCTTTTTCTAAGGCGTCTTGACTATCATAAGCACCAAGTATTTGTTCTTTTGACTTTGGGTCAGCACCAACATATAGGGCACGTCCATTGTTATTAGCTTTTATTATCATATCAGCTATTGTTTCAGGGTTTTGTTCATCTTTATATGATTTTTTCAAAAGTCGTATTAGGTCATTTTTCTTATTATATCTGACGTTTTCCTTCATCATAATAAAAATTTACTTTACGGAAAATTCCAGTATATTCATCAATTCGTTCTAATAGACTTTTCATATTTCCCCCATAATAATTATTATCATTATTTATAATAATTATTTTTTTTCTGAAACACGCGCCATGACTTCTTTATCCCCTAGATGCGTTCTCAAAAAAACATCACGACCCCATAGAAATGTAATATGTTTCAACGTTTCTTCTGTGTATTGTCGGTCTAAAGGAGCACCAGTAAATACGTGATTCAAAAGCAAATGGCCGGCACCATTGTTGAAATTACCATCAACAACTTCAATTTTTGGTATGCCATTATTTGAAAACGAATTGATGATAATTTTTCTTACTTCATCGGCGGTATGTTCACTTCTAATATATTCGATTGAACCATCTAGATATTTATGTTCAATATAAATGAACAAATCCAATTCTTCAATGATATCAGTAGTCAAAAAGTCTTGAAAGAACATCCAATCTGTATATGTTGGCATTACATCTTTGATCTTTTCAACGCCCTTCATTTCTTTTGTATCCCAATTATCCTTCAATTGAAAATTTTGACATTCGGCCCATTCAGACCCATGTTGCCCTCTATCCCATCGTTTTTCTATTGTAGACCAAATATGTGATCCAATAAGATATGGGTTCATTGACATCCTACTTTGTGCTTTTACAAGAGCATTAGAATAGTTGTATTGTCCATGTTCTTCCGGTGTCAAATCGCCTTCATGAAACAATGTGTCTAATACTTTTTGATGGATGTGACAAGCAAATCCTTCATTCATAAATTTAGTTCGTATGATAGGCCAATAATACTGACCTTCATATCTAATGACTTCGAGAATGTCTTTTTGCCAGTCTTCAAGAACAGAAGAATTATCAATGATGTATCGTAACAAATCTTCTGTTGGCTCAACAGGCGACATCATTTTCACCATCCTTGATAATGAACGATTATAATTTTCAACATCGTTTTTTTCGTTAGGATTGCCTAAGATAACATCAGCAAATTCGGATATTCTAGGTCTATGAGATTCTTTCATTTGATTATAAACTCTTATACGTTTTTCGTCTTCCGTTTCTGTATTGAACGGTGAACTGTGCATTTGAATTGAATGGCCGGCATCAATTGTTCTTTCAACATAATCAAGACCATATAATTTTTCATATTCATTTACCCTATGGTTGGCTTCGGCCAACATTGTTCCCATATCAATTCGTGCTTTTTCAAACATTTTATTTTCTTTGAAAAATACACTATGGCCTACAACGTGTGCCATAACTAGAACTTGAACAGCAAATGTGTTAGAGTTCATTAGATATGCTCTACACGGATCGCCAAAGATAACACATTCGTAAGGAAGGTGATTACTCAAATTTTCAAAAATGGTTCTTTGCCTTTCGTAGTCCCTGCCGAATTTCCAATTGCTGATTTGCGTGGGCCCTCTATATGCCAATATTTCCCACATTTTTTGTTCAGGTATAACATCCCACTCAATAGGGATAAAAGAATATCCCATATCAGTTACAAGTCTGTTTATCTTATCTTCTAATTTAATCAATCGTTTTAGATCATTTTTTTCCATTTTACCAATTCTCCACGTCAGTTAAATCAAGTATTTCACCACATTTACATTTATATTGCACAACATCACCTAGTCCTGTTGGCATAAACATGTACCATTCGCCGCCACCAATTGCTCCTGTATACTTCTTTTTACATTTTGGATGGAATGCTTTCACTTTTTCCATCTGTTCTGGTGTTATCTCAAATTTCATACTATTTCCTTTATTTTTGTTGGAACAACATGTGGCGTAAGGCCGGATATATATAAGTCCGGTCTTTTATTTCACATGCTAATATATGTTTAGTGTCATTTTTGAAAAATGTCTTACCATCAATGGTAGAGGCCATCATATCAAAGTTTTTTCTAAATTCTTTCAATAAATTGCCGGAATTATATTCCCCTGTTGGTTTTATTTCAAGATATCCTAACATATTCAATCCGTTGTCTATCATGGTTTTTGCTGATGCCATGGTTTTTGAAGTATAAAAATCTTCACCATCCGATACATACATACAGTAACGATTCCATTGTTCTTCGGGAAACTCTGTTTCTAATGTATAATTGGCCAAATCAAATGCTGTATGACAGAATGTTCCGCCCCATTCACCTTTTTTGAAAAACGAATCTTCATCTACAAGTCTTGCTTCTGTTGTATGAACAATGAAACGTATTTGAACATTTTCATATGCTTTCTTTAAAAATTCAACCATCCAGAACAAGAAAGACCTACTTAGATATTTTTTATCTGGTGTCATAGAACCTGAAATGTCCATCATGGCTATAATAACGGCATTACTTGTGGGTTCAAATTTTTCAGATATTTTCTTATATCTCATATCATCGTCTTCAATGTATAGAAGTGTTGGGTCTATATTGTCATCAACCGTATTCGCTTTGACTAATTCTATTGCTAATTCTAAATCACCGGCTGCCTGAACAAGAGCCTTTTCAGCAATAATCATTTCACATTTTGTTTCTTCCATTATCTCGGCGATATATGCTGCTGTTCGTTTCAATGCTTCTGTTACTGTTTTCTTCTTATGTAATCTTGGCTGAATACCAATTTTAGAAATTCCTTCAAACTTCCATCCTGCCGGCACCAATGTTTCTATCTTAGTTTTTTCTTCAAGATATGGTAGGCCAAGGTCTTCAAACATGATTTTGATAAGATAATCAATATCAACTTCAACTTCCATGTATTCATCACCACGTTCATTACCAGCCTGTTGGCCTTGTGACCCATCATCGCCCGGTCTTCTGGCAATAACATCACCCGGCTTTCCTTTGCCTTGACCAACACCACCACGTTGAGCATCATCGTTGATACCATGTCGGAATTGAAAATCTTTCAATCCCTTGATCGGAATTCTTATTTTTTTAGATCCTTTTTTAGTAATAATGGATTCTTCGCCTATAATATTTTTTACATTTTTTCTAATCTGGTCGTCCACTTTTTCACGATGCCTTTGTGCATCCTTTCTTCCACGTTCATTTAGTTCCCATCCATCATGTGCTACAATTGACATTATTTTTCTCCAATTTTAATTTGATCGTCCTGATGTTCCAAAGCCATATGGGCACCGCCCTTTAACGCCTTTACATGAATCCCATACTATAGATTCATAATATGGATCTATTTTCCCATTTGACCCATTTTCTTCTTGTGGTCTGCCTGCACAACCAGACGTGCCTGATCGTCCGCCACATTTCCAATCTTCGTTTATTATATCATCAAACATTATTCTTTCTCTCCTGTTTGACTTGGATGTGTGCCAGCGCCCAAACTGCATACACAATGATAACATTTTATCACTTCTTTCAGTGAATAGTGTTCAATATTATCAGAATATACACAACGCCATCCTAACATTTTAGGATTTTTAACTTTGTATATATTTTCTTCAATAATTAAATCATCAAACATTTTTTACCTCAATATTATTTATTATACACTTTTTTATGATTTTGTCAATAATAAAAATATCCCTGATTGAAAGGAGTAACAATCGGGGATATCCGGCACAACAAGGAATGTTATGCCTGTGTGAGGGTCTTTAAACCATCAATATATATTATAAATTTTTCTTCATATTCTTGTTCTTTATGATTTACTTTACTTTGATGGCATTTCTTGCATAATGTTATTCCATTATTTTCGTCAAATCTTATGTCTGGATATAATGAAAAACGTTTTATATGATGGGGTTCTAATTTATTACCATGTTGACCACATAAAGCACATGTATAATTATCCCGCTCAAAAACTTTCGCTCTCCATTTTTTCCAATCATCAGTTCTATAATAAAAATGACTACCTTCGTTTCTTTTTCCGCCGCCTCGCCAATTTGGATTTAAATTTCCAGGCTTGCCTGGATTGTTTAATTTCATCCAGTTTGATGATCCTAGATTTGGAACACCATAACATGGGTGATTTTTACCCGTTGGGTATATACGGCCGTTATTTACATTTTCATAACTAGCTTTACATGATTTACAACAAAATTCACCTTTACTACACGGTTGTTTCAAGAACATATCACCACATTGTTTACAAGGGCCGGCTTCAATATATTTTTTTCCTAGTTTGTTTCTATATACACCGTTTTTTGTCAAATGATATTCATTCAAATCTACGTCAATTGACTTCATTATAAATACCTCCAAATTGATATCTAATGGTATTTATATAACGTTCGGTTTTTGTAAACAATGTGGTAAAAAACATTGCCATTATTCACTTCTTCGTAAAAGTTCTGCGACAAAACCCAAAACCATAGTCGCGCAAATTTCACAATAACCATGTTCCTTCATTTTGTTGATAGCGCTTTTTCTACGCTTTTTAGACTTATCATCAGTTGTCGATTTATCAGCAATGGTCAAAGAAACAATGTTTTTCAAATCGCTCATAAGTTTCTTTTCAATGGCCGTTTTCAAAGGATCGTAATCCTTGAAAGTGAACGGCAACCCACGTTCCAGACGAGAAGATTTGTAAACAAAAATTCCTTGTCTAAATTCGTTTTTAGAATTTACTGGAACACTGATAAATTCTTCAATCTGCCTCATTAACTTTTCATCTGGTTCACTGTATTCGCCAGTGATAGAATCAAAGACTTTTTCTTTTCTGCAAAAAGATGAAGCATTGATGATGTAATTTTCAAACAATGACTGCGCTTGTTCCTCATATGCTGTAAGGAAGGCCATGTTTACTTCTTTTCTTGCCATTTGTTTGTATTCATAACTGATCGAATCCTTTTCACCAATCAACATTGTAACATATTTTTCTTTGTCTTCTGGTGTAATACCAACATGATGTTCAAAGTTTGTTTTCAAAACTCTGATGATATCAATAGGATTGATACATTTTTTATCTTCTTTCATACCAAGAGCGATGTTCAAGGCATTGATAATAAATCTTGGAGAAATGCCTTCCATACCTTCGCCCTTTATTTTACCTTCTTCTCTAAGAGCTTTCAGGTCAATTTCTTGCTTTTTCATTTCTTCTGTAATTTCACCATTATAGATTTTCATTTTTTCTACAAGGTTAGAAACTCTTGTGCTAGGCACTAAACGAGAAAGAACAGCAAACTGAGCGGCAACTTTCAATGTGCCCGGTGCAATGTGAATACCATGAAAATCTGATTCACGAATCATTTTTTCATAAATCTTTACTTCATCATCCACCCTCAAATTCCAAGGAACAACAACCGAATACATACGATCACACAATGCTTCATTCTTTTTATCCGACTTGAATGAATCATATTCCGTGAAGTTTGTATGACCAAGGATTAATGTATCAATATACATCTGTGGGAATCCGGGCGATTTGATCAATTGTTCTTGTGCTGCCGTAATGAGAATATTATGAAGTTTCGTACTGCATTTCAACAATTCGATATATTCAATCATACCACCATTGGCTACTTGTAATTCACCATTGAATTGAAACGCCCGTGGGTCTGTTTCCCCATATCGTGTGATTTTACTCATATTTACACGACCAATCAATTCAGATACATCCTGATTCATAGGATCAGATGGAACAAAGGTTCCGATACCTGTTCTGGTTTGTTCAGAAAACTGAACTTGCTTTACAGGTACTTCTTCCCATTTGATATGACCATCTTCTGCCATAAATTTTTCTTTTACCATTTGTTGACATACTGGGCATAGGTCGCCTTCAATATTGACATTTAGTTTTTTCTCCCATTCTTCTCTATTAGCAAGAGGAATAAGATGTAATGGTTCCTCATTGATAGGGCATCCATCAATAACAAATTTACCAATGGGATCTCTTTCAAGACCACGTTTGATTAATGCTGAAATTGTGCTTTTGCCTGAACTTACGGGCCCTACCATAAGTAATACACGTTTACCTGTTTCTGTTCTACGAGCAGATGCTTTCAAAAACTTCATAAGGTCATGAATAGATTCTAATGAACCATAAATTTTTTCATCGAAAAATTTATACTTTACTAGGTCTTCATAACCACGCGTTTTGAGAGATTCATCTACTTGGTCTACACCGTAAGACATAATCATGTTGTAGATTCTGCCCGGTGCAAACGTTGCTATATCAGGATTTTCCTGCACTTTATACAGGTATTCTAACATAGAGCCTGTCCATTTAGCAACAGGTGTTTTTTCCCTTTGATTAATAATTAATTCTCTGAAATCAGCCATTTCCATCATATTCTCCTTTGTCCCCCACATTTTTTTGATCTTCTAACATTTTGATTTCGTTTTTATTTTGTTTCAATAATTTCAATACGGTTTCTCTGTCAGTAACTATAATATTTTGATTAACTGTATCACCAATCTTGTTCGGATTAATACTGCTTTCTTTAATCCTTACCTCTCTTTCTTTTAATAATAACATTTTTTGCTTAATACGTAAACCCGATAAATCAAATTCTTTTGTGTATATCTGTCCTGCGGCTACATTGATATTGGCTATTAGTTGGCTGGCAACTTCGCCCAATCGTGGTGACATCCCGGCCCTATTGATTTCTTCGATAACCCTATCTAATATTGCATTGGCCTTATTGATATTTGTTGATATAACTTCATCTGGATTACTAAGGGTATTAGAATTTAACGTTGTTACATCAATCGGATCATCATTGATTGGTGTAAGGGCGGTGTCCATATCCATATTAAATTCTTGTGCTAAGGCATCTAGGTCAACATTCATTATTTTTCTCCAATATTTCTTTATTATACATATTTAGATTGTGTTTGTAAATGTTTAATAAATTTCATATTACCACAATCCCAAATTCTATCATAACCTTGTTCTTGCATTATATCCCATTCAGTCATGCCTTCCCTTGTGGCCAAGTGTTTTATCCTGTCTTTACGAAAATTGAAACGATGCCATCTTTTTGTGTTATCCTTGAAATACCAATAATTAGGATTTGTTGTTCCTACAAGTTCAAACCCAATTTGTTTGTATACGTCACCTTCACTCCATCTCAAATCAGCGTAAGAGTATATTTCAGTCCATGTGTAGTTTTGTTCAAAATATTTCAATAGTTTGCCGGCTATACCAACAACAGAACATGATGTACAAAACCTGCTAAGTTCCCAAACATTTATTTTATGTGAGGCGCCTTTTGATATGTTACCTTTAGCGAAGGTCATAACAGATACTAATTCGTTATTATAGTAAGCCCCTAATTTTATTGCACATTGGGTATATCCTTGTATATGATGTTTATCAATAAATTCCTTTGCCATTTTAGGTGTTATTTCTACGATAACACATTTTCTAGCATATACAGCTTTTTCATGCGTAAGTATATGTTTTAGTCTATCTATCACAATTTCTTTTCGTGTCACCCATTCATCTTCAAATAAAGTAATGAGTCTATACCCGGCTTCATTGCACATTTTCAACTTATTGAGATGATAATTTTTATCTTTTTTGCCTTTTTTTGTTCCATGATAATATAATCCATCGTACTCTATAGCTATATTTTTTGAAGGGATAACAATGTCTAATTCCAGTGGTTTTATTATGCCCCTATTTTTTAATTGAATATCTATACCCAAATTTGTAATAAATTCAGCTATTTCCTTTTCGGCTTTTGACATGCCATCATTACAACACGGGCACCTGTGCCCTAGTTGCCAGTTTGACCATGATATTGAATGTTTAGTACCTTTTGGACATACATAATTAAGTTTTTGGTTATTGTTGCTATATTCTTCTTCATTGGTCAACAGTTGATAATTATCAGTTAAAAATGCTGTATATATCATATTGAAATCGGCTTTTCTACAATTTGGGCATCTGTGACCATTGACCCATCTTGTATAATTGGTAGTATAATTATGACCTTGTGGACATTTGACAGATATTGTAGAACCATACTTCATGTAATCATCATAAGATGTGGTCAATGTAAAATTTTCATTTATCAGTAATTTTACTATTGTTGCATATGATGTTTTATTTGTCACTCGTCTTGTTCCATTAGACCATTCTTGTTTTCTAGCCAATGATACTTTTTGTACGATATTTTCTCTGTACTCATCATCTAACCATCTTTCTTTTGTAGCCACAGACTGTTTTTTCTTTACATCCGGTCTGCTGGCTGTATGTTTATTCCGACATTTTCTACAAAATTTACCATTATTTTGTTTTAAATATGTTCTATATGGTTGTTCTACTTGTATACCACAAATATCACAATCAAATAATATTTTTTTATGTGATCCTTCTGATAATTCCCTAAATTGTGTACCATCAACATTTCTTAAATTCATTTTAACCTCTAATATCTATTTATCATATCAGAGGTCTAATGTCAACTTATATTTTTACAATAAAAACCCCTTGTGCATTTCTACACAAGGGGTTTTGAATTTCTAATTAATCAGACTTCCTTATTGTGGAAGATTACTGATTACGATTCTTTGATAATAAAGGTTACTACCAAAGATGTGCTCATACAGCGCGTATCTGCTCATCAAACCAACTGTTGGATGGAATGACTGCTCGAAAACGGTTTTCGATACAAGCAACTGGATGTAAGGAAGATAGATAACACCGGCATCATATTCTGATGGGCCTTTATATCCTACTGTACAATAGTCACTGGATGCGAATGTATCTCTGTAAACAGTGATACGGCCGTCCAAGGAACCGATTTTAGAAACGCCAGTTACCATTGAATTGATCTGACCATCAACGGGCCAAAGCACGAATGATGACAATCCTTCCAATGCGGCACAAACCATAGGTGATACAACTACGAAATTACCTGCGCCCCTTCTTGTGTTGATAGCAATAAGGTTAGCTTTTCTAACAATAGCGCTATAAAGGGTTCGATATTTTTCGGCCATCCATCTACCGTCTGCTTCTGGGCCTGTGCTGTTATAATCCCACGTACTAGCTACAGCAACAGAATTTACTTTATTGATGATTTCACGATCAATTTCTGCCGTGATTTCATAAGCAAGAACGTCCATCATTTCTTCTTCAAGATCAAGACCGTGCATAGCTTTCAAGTCCTGAGCCACTTCAAGTGACCATCTGCTTCTCAATTTACGTGTTTTTGCTTCTACCTGCGCTTTTTCAACTGTCATGTTGACTTCTGAAATTGCCGCATATGTTCCTACACCTAGACCAGCATCAGCTGAAGCACCCGTACCATTGGCACCGGAACCCAAAAGTTCACCAGCAGATGTTGCGAATCCTGCGGATGTTGCTGTACTACCTGAATACCACGGATCAATCGCGTTGTATCCAAGTTCGTCATTATAGGTAGGTGTAATAGAACCAGCAGGATATGCCTGTTGATTGTATGTGCCACCCGCTCTATATCTAAGCGCGAACGCCAATCCTACGGGCCCTGTCATTGGCTGAACACCAACGATGTCATGAGCAATAAGCTCAGGAAATGTTCTACGAACCATTGGGATAGCAATTTGTTGGAAGTCACCGCTTGTGGCATAACCACCAGCAAGATTTCTTCCTGTCGTGCTATAGTTACCTGCTTCGTTCAGATAACCCATTTGATTCTCAAGCATTAAAGCTGTCGCTTTCAGGACTTTAGGATTCTTAATTTTACTTCCTTCATCAAGGATGTCTTTCCATTTTACTACCAATTCTTTAAGATCCATTTCTTTCCTCCTAATTTTCTTTTCTAAAAATTAAATTTTATTTTCTTTTAGCATTCTCAACCAAGTTGATTTTTGTTTTTCAAAAGGACTAATCGCTTCATCAAGAACCGCTTCGTTCTTTACCACTGGGGCTAAATCAACATGACCGTTGCCATCTGCTTCTGCAGGTAATACACTTGCTGGTGCATCCACCATACTAACTCCGCATTTAGGGCATGTACCCGTTCCTGCTTCGCCTTCAAACGAATAAATTGCGCCACATTTAGGACATACTGTAGAATTTGATGCTGCTTCGCCTGCCGGTTCTTCCGTTCCTGGCGATACTTCTTCGTGCAAAATGTTTTCCGTAACATATTTGAACTTTTTATCAATTTCTGTTTTGTCTGTAATATCTCCTAAAAGACTAAAAACTTTCGTTTTCTGTGATTCTAACAGACCATCACATTTCTTGCGGAGATAAAGTTGAGCTGCCATAATTTTGGCATCTTCTTTTAGCTCCATCTCTTTAGCCATATGTGAATTAACATCGCCTTTCAGTTTAAGAATTTCTTCCTTTGCTTCTCTCAGCAAAGATTTTACTTCTTCATCAAGCATGCCTTCATCAATAGCTAATTTGATTTTGAATTGTTCAATTAATTCATTATACAATTCGCCTTTTTTTGCGTACTCCAAAACTTTTTCAGGAATTTCAAGTTCTTCATCAAGGACTGAATCAACAAAATCTGAAAATTTAGAAGTAATGTCTTTCTTATAATCCTCAAATTTTGCCTCATATTCCTCTACTAAGGCTTCTTTTTCTTCCTTTAGAAGTTCATCGGCACGTTCTCTTGATTTCATCTCAATAATAGTTTCAATCTTTTCAGAAATTGCTATTTGTTGTGCTTCATCAAGTGTTTCAGCACCAAGTACCTTCAATACTTCTTTCAGCATTTTTCGTCCTCCTACTGTGTATTATCATTATTGATAGAGTTATTTATAATAGATATTTAAATATTGATTTGTATCTGAAAATCCTTATAATCAAAGGACTATTTTTACATGAAATTTATTGAATTTTAAACAATAAAAAAGCTCTCATTTAGAGAGCTTATTATACTTTTTATAGGGATCATTTTCCCTTTCTAAATAATCTGAAAATTCCTATTGGGCCTGTTTTTCCTCTAGCTTCTTTATCTTTTATATCTAATTCTTTTTCATAATTTTTTACTTTTTTATCAGCTAGTTTTACTTCATCTCTCTTATGTTCATTTCTATTTTTAAAATTTTGTTTTGCTCTTAGAGTATCACCACGCTGCTCAACTTTTTAGCTTTTATTCTTTGAGCTGATGCCTTTAATTGTTCTATTCTAGCTATTTCATCAAGAATGTCATCAATATTCATTTTTATATCCTATTTATCACTTTATAATAATATATTTTAATGTTTAAGCATTCTTGATAATACTTCTCGCATACTTTTTAATTTTTCTTGTGATTTCTTTTTTATATCACCTTCTGGCATATTTTTTAATAATTCTGATTGTTTTTTTATCATTGATCGTAATGAAATAACTTGAGCATCAGCAAACTCATCAACTTTATGTTTTACATCTTTAACGTAATCTTTTTCATACATGTCAAGCATTATATGTTCCTCCTTTATATTGATTTTTCAATTTGTGATAATCTTTTTACCAATCCGTTTACTGTGCCTTCAGGTATATTTAGTAAAATTGATATTTTATTCCAAGTAAGATTCTTTTTTCTTAATTCAAGTATATCTAAGATAATTTCATCAGAGTATTTTTGATGAAATACTCCGATTTTTTGTTTAGTTGATTCAGATAATTTTTTACCTGTTTGCCCTTTGCTATTATTTCTTCTGTGTTCTTCTGTTTGTATTTTTCCTGTCAGTCCTTTACTTATATTTTCACAATGTTCTTTTGATCGTATTTTTCCTTTAGTGCTTAAACTTATTTGTTTTCGTACTTTAAAAGGGACGAATTTTCCTCTGTTACCAATACCTATTTTCTTTTTTGTTTCTTCAGTGGGATGATACCCCGAACTACCTTTTCCTCCAAGAGTTAAATTATATCCATTTGGTGTAAGTGTGCCTAGCTCTTTTATAAAATAAACTTCTTTTTCGTCAAGATCTTCTCTTGTATTACATTCACATAATATAGACCTCTCAAAATTATCAAATCCATGTTTTCTCATTGAATTATGAATGTAATGACCAGTACCTTTTATTACATTGGTCTTATGTTCTTTTTTACGAGAATCTAATGTTTTAACTGTTTGACCAATATATTTTTTGCCGGTGAATATGTTTTTTATTTTATAAATTATACCAAACATATTTATTTTATAATTGCTTCTCTATTTTTTCTATCATTTTAAAAATATCAAAAAAATATGCTTTTCTGGCTTCTTCAATTGATATAGTTGTTTCGGTAACAATTTCAGGTGTCGCAGTTTTTGGAATATGAATCCACGGAACATCAAAATCTTTACTTTCGGTTACGGCATTGATCCATGAGGGCTGATTCGATGGGTCAATAACCAAATCCCATGTAATCATGAAATAATCATCATTGACATATCCATCGCCTTCATTGACTGTTCCAAGACCCCGACTGGAAATACCAATGCGTCCTTCTTTGATTAGTGTTTTAGCGATTTTTCCCATAGGGGTATCAATGATTTTAGCTTTTCCAATCAGGTCATTCCCTTGCCATTCAAGTTTTTCAATAAGATGTGAAATGCTTTGTGGTGTAATTTCCGGGCAATTACCTGTAAAGAACGATACACTATCATTGTTTCTTACATAAAAATTTTCGTTTTTTACTTGAACACAGTAGACATTACCCTCATAGTATTCTTCCGTAATTTTCATGAACCTATTGTCGGGGTATATGCCCTTAGTTGTCATTATTCTCAAAAAATATAAGGGATGTTTATTTTCCGATTTTATAATCCTATCGGCAAATACATAATCTTGTTTACATATTTCAACAGTTTTTCTAACAGACAACCCACATTTAAAAGCTATTTCATGGAGATCATCTATCAATTTTTCTGATGTAGAAAATACATCTTTTAACTTATCGTTATTTAAAAATCCTCTACCATCGCCTATGCCAAACCAATATAACATTTCTTCTAAACAATCAACAGATAAATTTTTAAATTCGGCGGGTATGTATTTATTATAACAATTGCCCAATGGTAACAGAACTTTTGCAAGTCTAACATCTGTAAGTCTAAATGTTATTTTATTCTCATACACTCGTTCTTCCCATACCATATCATCGGGAAACCCCTTTAAAAGTGATCGTATTAAATCTGATTTCTCACCGATATTTTGTGCAATACAAACAGTGTTTTTTTCGTTTCTTCCTTTTGCTAACCAACCTTCTGATAGATATAAGCCCAAGAATCCCACAAAAATTTTCATATCAATAATACTATCTGATGAATATATATTTTTATTTCTATAATACGATAATTCATCAATATCAACACCCTTTAGAACATAAACATCGTCTTCACTATTTGAGTGCCACGTTCCGGTTTTGGGGATATATGATTTTTGAATTTTTAGTGTTTCTGGTGTTCTAACTTCCTCTGATGTAACAAAATAAGGAGTTTCATATCTATTAAATAACAGATGTCGGTGGTTGGGCGTGAATGACATATTAAGTTGTCTACCAGAGAAGTTAATCATGTTGCCAACAAAGGGAATTTCAATTTTTCGTTTTATTTGGTGATATTCAATATTTCTGGTATCTGTGTTCAATGTTGCTATAATTTCATTATCTGAAATATTTCTAATTTCCTTCCACCCATCTTTTGTTAACACTTCTGTGTCACCAAATACACAACTTGGATGTGATAATTCGCCCCATAGGCATTTATTAGCTACCTTTTCCATAAGTTTATCAACTTCACGTTCAAGGGTGGCTTTCTTATAAATTCTATTATTGATATTTTTATTTTCAGCAGAAGAAAAAACACCTTCTACGAAAATATTTGAATCATCAGATGAATTTACTTTGATGTTTTGTGATACTTCTGTTAAAAGTTTCATTTTCATTATGTTTATTACTCCTAATTATTCTTCGGTTACTACATCGCCTACGCCTGCTGGAACTGCGCCGCCAACAGCACCAAATCTAATTTGATAAACACTAGCAACCGTTTGCCAAATAATTTTCGATTTCAATGGGAAACGTGTAACCAATTGCTGGATTACTTCAAAAGCGTCAACATATTTCTGTGGTGTATTAGCTTTTTCTAATCTGAATTGAATTCGTCTTAGACCTGTTGATAGATTATTATATTCGCCAGGTTTGATGCCAGTTTCATTTGGCTCTAACATAGTTTCATCCAATTTCTTTTTCTTTTCATCTTTTTCGTCATCGTCATCATCGCCATCATCTTTTTTGCCTTTTTTAAGCCAAGGGGGCAGACCTTTTTTCTTTTCGTCTTCTTCGCCCACTAGAAATGTGCCGATTCTATCTTCAACTGATTTTGTCATTATAAATAATCCTCCCTATAACATGTTTCTCTTATTTATATTTTTTTCTTTTTTGTTAGTAATCTTTTTTTAGGTTCTGGTTTAGGTTCTGGCTCTGGTTCGGGATCATCCATCGTCATAGGATCTGTTGTTTTGATATTCGGTGCCGTACCTGGCTCAACTGCCACAAATTGTTGTTCAATATCATTTTTTAATCCCAATTTAGCTTTAAGAAAATCATTCTTAGCCTGTTTAATCTGTCCCTGAACTAATTCTTTAGCATGTAAAAAATCATCTGATTCAAACGAATCTAGGGCCGCCTTTATTACTCTGTCGTCCATTACAAAAATACCTCCGTAACATTATTATTTATTTCACAATATATTTATAGGTTATATTATGGACATGTAAACATACTAAAATCCAGTATCTTCTTGCCCGCCCGGTGGCATACTCATATCAGGTGCTTGCTCTTCGCCAGTACCCATTCCCTGCATCTGCATAGTAATCATACCAGGTGCTATTCCACCGGCACCATAACTATCAGCAGCATCCAAAACTTCATCAGGTGGGAAGTATTTCTTATCGTTTTTAAATCCTTCTCTATTTTCTAACAATTCATCTTCCGTCCAATGTAAATATTTCTTTACAAGATACGATTTAGAAAATTCAGCATTTTGACATAGAGCATTATAGTTTTGAAATGCCTGTTCCAAGAACCCTTGATGCATTTGTTCTTTATAATGTGATGGTGGGTTCATTCTAATGGTAAAACTATTTTCTGTCAAACTATATTGTTTTTTGATTCCTTTGAAATCAAGATGTAACAAGAATAAATCGACCAATTCATTACAGAACTTTCGTTGTTGACGTTCTAGGAATTTTGCCCATTTTATTTCATCTCTTGAAATTTGGCCTGATCCTGTGCCGCCAAACATTACTTCTTGTCCTTGTTCTACACCTTGGGTTATTCTTGATATAGGGTATTTCAATGCTCTATATAATTTATGACTAAAATAGAAAATATCTGTTAGTTCAGTAAATCCAGCAGCATTTCCACCAACACTCGTTATGTCAGATCCACGACCTTCAGATGAATTCTTCACGAATATACCTGCTGTCATGGCAAAGTTATGATTATTACCATTATTTTTAATTGTAAGACAACCTGTATCTTCTTTCACATCAAGATATTCCACTTTTACTACTTTGTGATTTATAACTATACTCTGTTTGAATTCTGTATATGTTTTACATCCAAACTCTTTATTCAAAATTGTATAGAAACTTGATTTTCCTAAATGGGTTTTATGGACGTTTTTTATATTTTGATTTATTTGTGACCAATGTTCTATAAATTCTTTGTTGTTTGATAGATTTATCAACATTTCATCAAAAGATGGATTATTCTTTACATACTCATAGACAATGTAGTGTGCTGTCTTATAATCAGTTTTAGATGATTGGACATCACTCATATGATTTGCAAATTCCTCATTTTTCCAACGATTTGCTGATGATTGTGAAGATTTTTCTCTGTATTCACAATCCGTTGCCCATTTATTTTGTATACTTTCTTTTACTTTATCATTATGGGCTTGTGTCTTTGGCTTACTGACATTTTCATAGAATATTTCATAATTATCAGACCAATTCTTTTTCATCAGTGTAGACATTTTTATTCTTTCATCGACATCTTCAAATCGTTTATACATCGCTTTACTCGCCGCGATTTTTTGTTTTTCCCTATTTTCCGGTTTATTCAATGCTTCTAACATTGGAATATGCGATTTTCTTTCGACATTGGAATTGTGATGAAGGGTTATATGTTCCTTTATTGGCAATGATGTTAAATTATTAGGTTCATTATTAAACCTATTGAAATCCATGTGATGTATGGCATTACCTCTTTTTTGCATAGGCCCAAATTCTCTATGTGCATACTTCCATTCATTGTCTTTCATGTCATAAAACATAGTATAGTCATTGGTGTTTTTATTCAATTTTTCTGTTTTTGAATAAAATGGCATCAGTGATATACCCTCTGTCAAGTGTATTGCCTCTACTTCATTTCCGTCTCTGGTAACAAATTTGTGGTCGGGTGTGCAATCAATATATTCATTATTATCAAGAGTAACTCTAACCATTTCTGCGTTCTTTCGAGTAATGCCGGCCCATTCTATTTCACCTGACATTATTTTACCAGATTTTTGGTCTATTGAGTAAACATAATTTTTCTTACCATTATCATGTTCATTGATGATGTCAGAAAGTGGTAAAATACGACCATCAATAAGGTTGATTTTATTGGATAATCGGAGGCACTGTGGCATAAAATAATTTTCAAGTATATTGAATACTTCTGGTTCGTTTGTCAATGATCCTGTTTGTGGGTTATATGATTGTTTTTTGATAAACGATTGTTTTATTTTTTCCACAAATTTCATGGCTTTATCACGTGGCATAGCCCCAGTATCAATCTTGAATACTAATCTTTCAGGTGAACGGATAAGTCTATAGATAACAACGGATGTTTCCAATAATTTCAATTGATTGTATGGAACTTTGGCTTTTTCTAAATATCCAAGAATATTAAGTTTTGTTGCCCCATAAATGCCGTAGTTTATGAATCCAATTTGGGCAGGTTCAAACATGATAAGTTTGCCTTGTTGAACGTCTTTCAGGGCCATTTCTCTACTAGGCGGGCGTCTAAAATTAGGAACGAGATATTGATAATAACCCATAATTCGTCCAGTTTTTGGCTCATATTCATAGTCCATTGTTTCAGTAGGAAGCTTTTTGACAGCAAGAATTCCTTTGTTCTTGTTGTTGAGATCTATTACTCTTTCATAAAATATTTTTCCATCAATAAGATATGTTCTCAACCAATCCCACAAGGTATCATTGACATCAATTCGTTCATAGAATAATGATTTGAATTCCCTGTATAATATTTTACTAATATTGTCGTTTTCAGAAATTTTGTCATCGGTAAGATCTAATGATAATAGATTTTCGTGTTCATCTATATCACACATTTCATTACAGGCGTCTTCAATAACATCCGATATTTCAGGATATTCTGACATTTTTCTATATTCAATTACTCGTTGATATTCATTTTCAAAAGCTCTGTTGATATAAGAATTATAGAATGAATTGAAACTACCCATTCCAGTGGCGCCATATCCGCCCATTTGTAACATGGCAACGTCTTCAACACCTTCACCTGTACGATTTTTAAAATCTGAAGCGGTCATGTTGGCTTCGTCATCTTTACCTTTGAAGGCTTTTAGACTTTCATCGACTCTATTTTTTCCTGTGAACACATCATACCATGCCATCAATCATTACCTCTATTTTGTATTGGACGTTCCTTCAAGTAATTCTATTATTCTATTCATTGATTTTTTCAATTCCGATGTTTCGCCTTTCAACCCATTGATTTCATTCATAATATTGGGTGATGTGATAACCTCTACATTTGATTTTTCCGGCAATATTGAACGTGCCTGATCATTGAGTCCACCTGAATATGATGTATTATAACAATGACATCCAAAATCCAATGATGGATCCAATTTCTTAATTTCATGTGGTGTTCCTTCTAGGTAACACATATTATTACAAGTACACGATCCTTTCATATTTCCGCCCATGTTTGAGATATTAGGAAATTTAAAATTATTTACTTTCAACAATTTATGATAGTATCTAATAGCATTTCCAAGTCTATCCATCCATTTACAATAAACATCTGGTGGTGTGTTTATAGCTCCGGTCAAATCAAAGTTTACAGCATAACAAGACATATCACATAAATTACCATACCACTGGCAATTACGACATTTATCTTGAACTGGATATTGCATAAAATCTATAAATTGTCGCCTGAACTCTGGTCTTAAAATACCATCGTCTATTGTGCCCAAATAAGCTTTATCTTGCCATTTTCTACCATCATATTTGTTGAATCTATGACAAGGATAAATAACGCCATCAACTGAAATTGCTGAGTAAAATCTACCAGCACCGCATGGGAAAGACGGTATTTTTTTATTTCGTTCAATGTTCAAAGCGCCATCATCAAGATGTTTTACATCTAATGGTAGTCCTTTTTTTCTTGTTTCGATCATAAAGTCGGCCAATAACATCATTTGTTCTTCGGCCACATCAAAATCTTTTTCAGTCCAATCCATTTCAAAAACTGGGGAAAACATTTGTGATCTAACACCTTGATTATAGAAATATTTGATACTCTCCATCAATTTTCCCATTGTATCGGGTGTTGGCGCCATCCTTGTTCTAATAAATGGTATTTTTTCAATAATATGTGGTAAATTCTTCATAATATCATCGAAACTGCTACCATTCTTTATGGCGGTTGGTCTGTATAAATCTTGAACTTCTTTTATGCCATCAATAGACATCATAAAATATGATCTATGGTCGTTCATCCATTTGACAACTTCTGTCGTCATCAATGTTCCATTGGATGTACCGCCAATGGATAATTTTTTCTTTTCTTTGTTGGCTTTTTCTAAAGCATAATCTGATAATCGTTTCATCAAGTCAAATTTTAAGAACGGTTCACCGCCCCACCAATCCAATGATAAAACATCGGATTGACTTATTTCGTCTTTGAATATCCAATCTATCGTTTTGATGCCTTGTTTAAGGGTCAAATCTCTTTTGCCTATACCATAAGTAAAACAATACTTACATCTAAGGTTACATTTTTCTGTAATGTCAACCGTACATTTGTTGATGGGAAAATCTAATTTTTTTAACATTTTTACCTCACATTTTTATTTTTATGATGGTTCTGAATAACAAACGTCATCACATACACATTGATTATATAAGTAACAAGTAGCATCACATGAGCATCCGGTATCAGAATAACAAGACGTATTACATGTGCATAGTGTATCTCCATGGCATGTTGCATTACAACTACATGTTGACTGGTGATAACATGTTGCATTACATGAACATATTGGTTCAAGATAACAGTGGTGGTCACATATACAAATATTATCACCATAACATGTTTGATAACATGAACATGGTGTAATTCCATGTCCGGTGCCATAACATGTGCAGGACGATTCTCCATCACATGTGCCATCACATGTGCATGATGGTAGACCATATTCAACTGTATCACAAGCGCATACTGATTGAATATAACACAAATTGTCACATGTACAGTTTAGTGATACGAGATATGTTGTAAAATTACACGATACACATGCTGAATACCCATAACAAGGGCCATCACATGTGCATGTTACTTCTTGATAACACATTTTATCACACGTACAGGTATATACTCCATCATAATACATTCCTTTACTACACATAAAATCCGATTGGCACCCGCTCCAGCTACCATAACTGATAGGGTTATCACACGTACATCCTGTATATCCGTATTGTGTAGTATTACATTCTGAACATGGTGTATTGCCATAACATGTATCATCACATGTGCATGTTTGGGTTATTCCATATTGTGTATCGTCACACGTACATGGACTAGAATAATATTTTGTTCCATCACAGGTACAAGCGACATAATTATAACAAGGGCCATCACATGTGCAAGAAGCATACCCATAACAAGGGCCATCACAGGTACATGTAGATATATAACCATAACAAGGGCCATTACATGAACAATGTGAGTATTCTGTTTCATCACACGAACACGATCCGCCGTAAAATACCATGTTACATGTGCATGCTACGTATGTATAACATGTTGCGTTACATGTGCATGGTGTGTCACCATAACATGTATTGTTACATGAACACGATACATCACCATAACATGTATTGTTACATGAACATGGGGAGTCTCCATAACACGCATTATCACATGTACAAACGGCTTCGTTTGTATCGCGAAGGGCTTTTATAATCCATTTTACATATGTATGTTTAGGTTGGGGTTGTGTTACGGCGGTTCCCCATTGATGTGTTGCTGACGTACCAACGGAATGTGTGGAATCACGCCCTTTTAGGTATTGACTTCTATAATCAGGAAGATTAAAATGACCATTTATATTTACTGCACCATACATGTATTCTAAAACATGGAACAGATCAGTATATACATTTATATCAACAGATGCGCCATTACATTCAAGAAATCCGGTTGGTGGTGTTTCTGTTGCCCACGCTAAAACGGTTCCAACCGGAAGAACAGAACCCCCTGTTGGTGTTTTCCATTCACCCTGCCCGTTTAGAAATCGTGATCTACTATCCGGTAATTGTGGAGCGAGACCATTTTTTGTTGTTGTTACTACTGAATTATCAGCAACTTCTACCCATGAGTCAACATCTCCGTAGTATAATTTTTGGGTATCAATTGTATATATTACTCTGCCTTCATCGTTGGCAGATGACGTAAATGCCGGTTTAGTTGTCACCCTTTGTATTTTTACTGGGCCTCTAGCATCAATTTCATGGAATTCCATATGTATTACACCTCTGTTAGATTCTTATATTCATTATTTATAAGAATTAACATATTTAACTAATATTTTTTCTGAATACAGAAAAATTTAAATATTTATTATTCCGGGCTGTTTATAGCCTTCTTTTAAAGAGGTTAAATGGGCAATAGACCAACACACTTGTTGTTCGTTTTTGTCCGAAGTGTATTCTCTCATGCTTTGAAATCTAACTGGCGTATCAATATATTGTGCCCAATTACTATTTGTATAGTATAAAAACGAATTAGAATTCCAAAATGAAACATGTGTAGGATCTTGAAATGCTCCACGACCATCGGTTGATGGTACTTGAATAAAGGCATAACCGCCGGGTGCTAAAACTCTATATAATTCTTTCATTGTGTGCAAAGGGTCGAATAGATGTTCAAATACATCAAATGCTCTTATTACACCAATGGAACTATCTTCAAACGGCCATCTTCCGTTTAAGTCACAAATAATATCAGCATCTTTTATATCAACTGATTTATATCCGTCTTGTTTATTCAATCTACCACCTAAGTCAAGCGCTTCTAGTGTGTTATCATTTGACCATTTCAAAGCCAATTTTTCAATATATTTGTCATATAATGGATAAACACCGTTTTGAATTTCTTGATTTCGTTCTAACCATGTATTATCACCATGAACACGATACACGTATAGACCTTTATCAATATGATGAAATTTGGTAATTTGATACATTCTACACATCAAATCTTGGTCATCAAGAACTTTTAATGATGCATCATAACCGCCTGCTTGATTATATATTCTTTTTCTAAATGCTCTAAAATGATCCGGTGCATACCATATTTTTGATACACTTGCTGGTGTTGGTGGGAATGATATAGGTTCATCTAAAATGAACCCTTTATATATTGTTTCACGATATTGCCATCCATGATCAGAATTAAATCGTTCCAATTTACCCAATTCCATATTTGTATATAATGAATTAGAGTAAACAAAACCAACTTCTTCATCAACGAAGGCTTTTCGTATTTCATCAATTGCGTTCGGTGTCAATAGATCATCATGGTCTAATTCAACTAAAATATCACCGGAGCAGTTTTCACATGCGATTTTTTTATATTGACCGACACCAACAACATCAATTGACATTGTGATATTTTTAACACGGGCGTCATTGAAATCTATTGGTTCGGCACCATTATTATAAACAATAACCCATTCGTCAAAATCTTGGTCTTTGATACTATCATAGACTTCTTTCAGGTACTTCGTATTGTGTGTTGGTGTAAAAATGCTTAACTTCATAATTTAACCTCTTTATTCAACATTTTATTTTTGCTTAATTTTCAGATATACGTGTTCGTAATTTTATCAGATATCCATCCTCCAATGTAGTGGCTTCAAGTAAATCTGGTGATATTTTTTCTAACCAAGTATCATAAACTTTTTTATCAACCAATACCTTCAATGTTTTATATCCAGCATCTATACACCAATTTTTAAATAATTTACGGCTGATCATTAGTTCATCATAAGTCAACAATTTTAAAACGGGTTTTCTTGAAAATGGTGATGAGTAGTCTAGTTCTGTAACTGTATCTCCCTGTCTTATAATGAAACAATCAACAGGAATATTATTTTTATAAACATTCAAAACAAGAGCGTTATCCAAGTATAACCATTGATTCATAAAATTTATGGCCATTGTAGCTCGATTCCAATTTGACTTATTCAAATTATCAAATATCCAATCAGTATCCGTTGTTTGTTGTAGACTTATGTCACCTTCTGAATATATTGTATCTCTTGATGGGATTGTAATATTTTGTTCTGAAATAAACCAGGCTGGTCTTTCCACACTAAAACATTTTATTTCTGTTGATGTTTTAACTTCTAATATACCCTCATAATATTTTAATATCAATCCGTTTTGATCCATTATATCAAAAACTTGTTGTTTTGTATATTTATGGGTTGACATAATACGATATAAATCATTTGATGTTGGTACATCCCAACATAAATTTGGTTTTATTTCAACGTGTTCATTTATAACAATTGTGTCTGGATGTTCATCAAATATTATTTCATGATTATGTGACATAAATTCATCGGGGATTCCTTTGGTTTTGAGGTAATTCCAAAGTGTTCTAGTGTCTTGTATTTGATAAATAATACCATCTTTAACTTTTAGACGATTTATGTTTTTTATGACATTAGATGAAACATAATCATCGTCTATTTCAATAAATGTATGGTTTGGATAAAAATCTTTATTGAACAAATCTGCATTAATCAACAATTTTGGAACATTATTTTCATCCGATATAAGAATTTTTTTCATTTGATTTTTGCTCCTTCAAATCTAGTTTTGTTTATTATATTTTTTATATCCATAAACAATTCTCCTATTTTGTTTCTTCATATTTTATTCGTTTACTATATTTTTTACGAAGTTCCATTAATCTTGGAATAACAGATTTATATACTTCACAAAATGGTGATTTTGTATCAAATCGACCAAACGTAGCTAACTTGTCATTTGGACATCCTGATTGACATATATCTTTAATATCGCAAATTTTACATTCTTGTGGAGCATCAGGTCGTTTATATGCCCATCTAAAATTATCATTTCGCATTAGCTGGTTTGGATGTTCAGAATAGATGGTTCCTGCGGTTACTTCATGATTTCTTAAGCAAGGGCCAACAGATCCATCTGGTCTAACGGACAAAACTCCTCGGCCACAGAAATATCGTGAATAAATATCAGGGTATTTGTCCCAATTTTGCGGTAATATATAATCTTGTACATAATCATAACTAACGTGATACCCTCTGGACGAATATTTCTCCATTACATCTAGTATAGAATGGTATTTTTTAATCAGTCTTTCTTTGTATTCTTGATTATTTCCTTCAAACATATTTCTATAGAATCTACATCTAAAGTTATTCTCACACGCTATTGTAACAATTTCCTCTACTCTAGTTCCAAGTATATTTTCATCTGTAAGTACGCATGTGTTAGTTAAATATAATGCTTCGGAATTCTCTTTGATAATCATTGCTCTTCGTAAATACTCTTGTGGGGATAGATCAGTTATATTAAAATGCCAAGAATAAAGGTATCTCAAATCATCCCAATTAACTACATCTAATAAATCACCGTTTGTGAAAATACCACCAGTAATAGGTAAAGAATCTTTAGCTATTCTATCCATCACACGTTTAATTCTATCCGTTCTTAACAAAGGCTCGCCACCCAAAAATATTAGTAGAAATTGTTTTTTATCTGATTCTTCATATACTTTAGGCACCCATTCGACAAAATCTTCAAACATTTCATCAGACATTTCGCCAGAATGTTTTCCTTGCGCTTTTATGTAACAAGAAGGACACGTTCTAGTACAATAATAAGATAAGTATACCGCTATCCATGACATTGGCATAGATTCCCAACTAGGAATTTTACTTACTTTACGATCTTTATATTTATCAACTGTTGTAGTTAAAGAATAAATAGTTCTTGGTAATGTTTGTTTCATTATTAATGTTCCTTTTTTCTAATTATTATTTTCAAATATATCTAAATTACGTTGTATAGGATTTGGTATTACAACGATCCTACTTCCAACATTAGTTCCAATATATGTAATACTATCTTTCCATAATTGTACTTTAGCAAGATCTAATTGTATTTTAGTAGGATCTACAGGATTAACTAATACTTTAGTATCAATACAAGATATCAATGAATTAAAAATTCTTTCATCAATATACATTGTAGCATTTACATATCCCGCCGAGGACATCCACTTATAAAATAAATGCCTCATGGTTTTAGCTTCATCAAAAGACATCTTTGTTAGTAAATAATTTATGGAAAAAGGTTTTGTATAATCAAGCTGTGTGTCTTTACCATGTCTTATAATACAACAATCAACTAATACACCATTTTTATACCCATTAAGAACAAGAGCATCATCTAAATATAACCATGATTCTATCTCACGTATAGCTAAATCTTTTCTACTCCAATTAGACGCATTTAGATTATCAATTACCCAATTTGCATTAGATCCTTGTTGAACATATAAATCTCCAACCGTATATGTTGTATTTCTTGACGGAATAATAATTCTAGTATCTGTAAAAAACCAATCCGCTCTTTCTTTACTAAGAGGAATTGTTTCTATTGATGTTTTTATTGCCAAAATAGCATCGTTCCATTTCATCACTAACATATTTTGATTCATCATATCAAACACTTGTTGTTTGGTAAATCCATTTTGTATAATAATATTTAAATCTTCTCCTGTTGGCACATCCCAATATAAATTAGGTTTTATATCAACACGTTCATCAATATTCGATGTATTTGGTGGTTCATTCAATATAGTGTCTTCTTTTTGTGATAGATATGTTGATTCTTGCCCCTTGTCTTTCAGATGTGACCAGAGGTCACGTTTATTTTTTATTTGATATATGTGGCCATTTATTATTTTTATATTTTCTGTATTTTGGGCAACAATATGTGATATGGTATTATCTACTTCAACATATGTGTTGCCCGGATAATGTGATATATTAAAATTGCTGGTTTTTATCACACCATTCGCATGTCCGTCTGAATCAATCAATAAATAATTTTTCATTTTTATTTCTCCAAGTTTTATACTAATCTATATCCGTTTACTATCAATGTTCTATATACAATAGATCCTGCTGTAGTAGCAGAAGTGTTTGCAGATGTTGCCGTTACAACATATGTCATATTTCCATTATATGATGGATAATCCGTTGTCATCAATACTAGATTAGAACTATAAACACCAGCATATCCGCCTGTTGTATCTAGTAGTTGTCCACTGACATTTGTTCTTCTTAATCTGAGTGTTGTGCCGTATGTGAGTGATGTTCCTGGCGTATATCCCCCCGTTTTTGGATCAATATATGCCGGTGTTCCAGAATTTGCTGGATCCGATCCTAATACCACCCTAGCCATCAGTATTGCTGTAGTTGTTGCTGTCATAGACAATGTTACTGAAGCAATAACCGTTTCGTAATTGAAGTTTATTGACGATGAATTTGTATATGATCCAGCCGTTGAAATAGAGCCCGGGCCTGGCTGTCCCTGAACACCAGCAGAACCGTTAGGCCCTTGTGCGCCTGCCGTACCTGTTGCTCCTTGTGCACCAGCGGCTCCTTGATTGCCTGTTGGGCCTGTTGGGCCTGTTGCTCCTGTGTTGCCTGTTGCTCCTGTGTTGCCTGTTGGGCCCTGCGATCCCATATAACCTTGTGGGCCAATTACTCCTTGTGCTCCTGTCACGCCTTGTGACCCCATCAAACCTTGCGATCCAGTTGCTCCTTGTGCTCCCTTAAGACCTTGTGCTCCAACATTTCCTTGTTGACCAATAACGCCTTGACTACCTGTAAGTCCTTGTGGGCCAATTACGCCCTGCGAACCAATAAGTCCTTGTGGGCCTACTTGACCCTGTTGACCAATAACACCTTGACTTCCTGTATTACCTTGTGGGCCGATTACACCTTGACTACCAACATTTCCTTGTGGCCCCTGCGGGCCAGATGCCCCAGTTGCACCTTGTGACCCTGTTGGGCCAGTATTTCCTTGTGCCCCTATGTTTCCTTGTGGCCCTGATAATCCTTGTGATCCAGTATCGCCTTGACTACCTGTAAGACCTTGTGGGCCGGTGTTTCCTTGTGAACCAATATTTCCTTGTGGGCCTTGTGCTCCAGTTGAACCGGCATTACCTTGTGATCCTGTTTGGCCCTGATTTCCTGTTGCTCCTTGTGATCCTGTGTTGCCTGTTGCACCAACAGCGCCTTGTGCTCCTGTTGCTCCTTGTGACCCTGTTGGGCCAGTGTTTCCTTGTGAACCAATATTTCCTTGTGGGCCTTGTGCTCCAGTTGAACCGGCATTACCTTGTGATCCTGTTTGGCCCTGATTTCCTGTTGCTCCTTGTGATCCTGTGTTGCCTGTTGCACCAA